>RRZU011402252.1_pt1 | contig 48815 bp, 54 predicted proteins | sample 2165561 | NCBI WGS metagenome assembly RRZU01 (sample SAMN10456909, study PRJNA506462) | wastewater metagenome | isolation source: wastewater sludge | place: USA: Moscow, Idaho | reverse complement strand
GTCTGTCATATGAGCTTACTTTGACTTGTCAAAGACAATACTATTCATTAGGATTTGCCGTCTATTTTGAAGACGGCCCTGAGGCCATAGCGAATGAAAACTTTTACAGCAAAAAATGAAACAGTACAGCGCGACTGGTATATCGTCGACGCTGCAGGCCAGACCCTGGGTCGTTTGGCCACTGAGATTGCCAGCCGTTTACGCGGTAAGCATAAGCCTGAGTACACTCCACACGTTGATACTGGCGATTACATCGTTGTTATTAATGCTGAGAAAGTATGTGTTACCGGTAAAAAAACATCAGATAAAATCTATTACTCACACACTGGTTTTCCTGGCGGTATCAAGGAAATCAGCTTTGAGAAACTGATTGATAAAGCACCTGAACGTGTTCTTGAAGCTGCAGTTAAAGGTATGCTTCCAAGAAATCCGCTGGGCCGCGACATGTATCGCAAGCTGAAAGTGTATGCTGGTACTAACCACCCGCATGCTGCACAGCAGCCCCAAGAACTTAAGATTTAACGGGATAGTTGATTATGTCGGCGACTCAAAATTACGGCACAGGCCGTCGCAAGACTGCAACCGCACGCGTTTTTTTACGTCCGGGTACAGGCAGTATTTCTATTAATAACCGCACTTTGGATAACTTCTTTCCACGTGAAACTGCACGAATGATGGTTCGTCAGCCACTGGAGTTAACCGATTCTCTTGAGAAGTTTGACATCATGATCACCGTTGCTGGTGGTGGTGCAAGCGGTCAAGCAGGTGCAATTCGTCACGGCATTACTCGTGCTTTGATGGACTACGATGAGACTTTACGTCCAGAGCTGCGTAAAGCTGGCTTTGTTACGCGTGATGCTCGTGCAGTTGAGCGTAAGAAGGTTGGTCTGCGTAAAGCACGTAAGCGTCCTCAGTACTCTAAGCGCTGATTGGCATTTGCTGCAGAAAAACGCCCGTTTCCGCAAGGAATCAGGGCGTTTTTTGTATCTAAAGTGCTCTGCGACAATTTGCCACTGACTTGGTTTGGTGGCCTAAGGAGCGCTTGAGTAAAGCGTAATGTGCGATAAGCTTGTCAAGAAGACACCTTTTCTTTACCATTTGTTACATTCGAAAATATAAGTAGCTTTTTTCTTATTACAAGGCCTGACAACAGGCTACATAGCTGATGGGAGACAACTTAATGAGCAATGACGGCGTGAATTCGGGCCGACGTCGCTTCCTAGTGGCAGCCACCTCTGTGGTGGGTGCGGCTGGAGCGGTAGGGGCAGCGATCCCGTTTCTGGGGTCTTGGACCCCCAGTGCTAGGGCGAAAGCCGCGGGAGCACCAGTGCGAGTGAATATAAGCAAGATTCAGCCGGGTCAGCAGATTGTTGCTGAGTGGCGTGGTCAGCCTGTGTTCATTTTGAATCGCACCCCTGAGATTTTAGAGCGTTTAAAAGGAATTGAAGGCAGCCTTGCTGACCCGAGTTCAAAAGAGTCAGAGCAGCCGAGCTACGTTGGTCCTGAGGACCGCTCTATTAAGCCTGGTTTGCTCGTAGTGCTTGGTTTGTGTACGCACCTAGGTTGCGCGCCAACATTCAGACCAGAAGTCGCTCCTGCGGACTTGGGGCCTGAGTGGGTGGGCGGCTATTTCTGTGCTTGCCATGGTTCCCGTTATGACTTAGCAGGCCGTGTATATAAATCTCAGCCTGCACCGCTGAATTTGCCGGTTCCTCCGTACTCTTACGAAACGGATGAAGTCGTCATTATTGGTGTCGATGAGGAGACAGCATAATGAGTAAGTTTATGGAGTGGGTGGATGCGCGTTTTCCAGCCACAAAAATGTGGGAAGACCACTTATCCAAGTATTACGCACCGAAGAACTTTAACTTCTACTACTTCTTTGGCTCACTTGCGCTCTTAGTTTTAGTTAACCAGCTCTTAACGGGCATTTGGTTAACCATGAGCTATGAGCCTTCAGCAGAGGGTGCGTTTGCCTCTGTTGAATACATCATGCGAGATGTTGAGTACGGTTGGATTTTACGTTACTTGCACTCCACTGGTGCATCAGCGTTCTTTATCGTCGTCTACATGCATATGTTCCGCGGCTTGCTCTATGGCTCCTACCAGAAGCCACGTGAGCTCGTGTGGGTCTTCGGTATGCTGATTTATTTGGCACTGATGGCTGAAGCATTCATGGGCTACTTGTTGCCATGGGGGCAGATGTCCTACTGGGGCGCACAGGTGATTATTTCACTGTTCGGTGCCATTCCAGTAATTGGTGCTGATCTGACTGAGTGGATCCGCGGTGACTACCTGATTTCAGGTATCACACTTAACCGCTTCTTTGCCTTGCACGTCGTTGCTGTACCTATTGTGTTACTAGCTTTGGTTGTTTTGCATATCTTAGCTTTGCACGAGGTTGGCTCAAACAACCCAGATGGCGTTGATATTAAAAAGCATAAAGATGAAAACGGTATTCCTCTAGACGGTATTCCTTTCCATCCGTACTACACGGTGAAAGATATTGTTGGTGTTGTAGTGTTCTTGTTTGTGTTCTGTTTCGTGGTGTTCTTCTTCCCAGAAATGGGTGGGTACTTCCTTGAGAAGCCGAACTTTGAGCAAGCTAACGCGCTGAAAACACCTGACCATATTGCACCGGTTTGGTACTTCACACCCTTCTATGCAATTTTACGTGCAGTACCTGATAAGCTGATGGGTGTAATTGCCATGGGTGGCTCAATCGCCTTGTTATTTGTGTTGCCTTGGTTGGACCGTAGTCCAGTTAAATCAATGCGCTACAAAGGCTGGATGAGCAAAGTATGGCTCTGGCTGTTCTGCATCAGCTTTGTGATTCTGGGTGTGCTGGGTGTTTTAGCACCAACACCGGAGCGCACGTTGGTGGCACGAATCTGTACTATTATTTACTTCGCATACTTCATTCTGATGCCTTTTTATACCAGAATGGAGAAGACTAAACCGGTTCCGGAAAGGGTGACTGGCTAATGAAAAAGCAAATTGCTGCATTACTTTTAGCTGCATTACCTATGTTTGGTTTTGCTAGTAGCTATCCACTGGATAGTGTTTCAATTGATCTGGCTGACAAAGCAGCTCTGCAAGATGGCGCGAAAACCTTTGTAAACAACTGCATGGGTTGCCATGGAGCAAAGTTCCAACGTTACGAGCGTGTTGCGAATGACTTGGGTATCAATGAAGAGCTGATGATGGATAACTTAGTATTTACTGATGCTAAGTTTGGCGATCATATGAAGTCCAGTATGAGAGAAGCGGACGGTAAGTTGTGGTTCGGTGTTGCACCGCCAGACTTAACCAACGTTGCTCGTGTGCGTGGAGCTGACTGGTTGTACACTTATATGCGTACATTTTATGAAGATCCATCACGTCCTTATGGCGTAAACAACAAGGTGTTTGACTCTGTTGGTATGCCTAACGTGTTAGTTGGCTTACAAGGGCGCCAGGTTATTGGTTGCAAGCAAGTGCAAATTGAGGAAGATGGGCAAAAATTATTTGACCCGTTAACTGGTTTGCCAATCACTGAAGAAGCTTGTGATCAATTAGTTATTGTGCCCAATACAGGTAGCTTGAATGAAGCGGAGTTTGACGAGAAAATTAAAAATCTTGTGACATTCCTCGAATACTCTGCTAATCCTGTTAAGCTTAAGAGCCAGCGTATCGGAACTTATGTGTTATTGTTCCTTGCCTTCTTCTTTATTTTCGCTTACTTGTTGAAGCGTGAATACTGGAAAGATGTGCATTGATCTACAGCGCGTAACTACCGAGTGACACACGCGCCCTGAGGGGCGCGTGTGTCTTTGTGCTTTATGTATATTTATAGTGGAGGAAGGAAGCATGTCGTCTGCCCCCAATAAGTTGGGCTGTTACTCTGATCCTACGTGCCAATACTCACATCGTGTGCGTTTGGTTCTGGCGGAGAAGGCAGTAACTGCTGAAATCATGGACGTAGTGGATGGTGAGTGCCCGGAGTACTTAGCTGAGGTAAACCCTTACGCTACAGTGCCAACTCTGGTCGATCGCGATCTGGCTTTATACGACTCAACTGTCATACTTGAGTACTTAGATGAGCGTTACCCACACCCGCCATTGCTGCCAGTGTATCCAGTCGCGCGTGCTAATACGCGTATGCTGTCATACCGTGTGCAACGTGACTGGAGTGCGCAAGCTGATTTGATTTTAGATAAAAAAACCAAAGAAACCGCACGTACTAAAGCCCGTAAAGAACTGCGTGAAAGCCTCACTGGTGTTGCGCCAGTGTTTGCGAGCATGAAGTACTTTATGAGCGATGACTTTAGTTTAGTGGACTGCTATTTGTTACCGCTCTTGTGGCGTTTGCCAGCTTTAGGTATTGAATTGCCAAAAGCTGCTCAGCCGCTTCTAGAGTACATGGACCGCAACTTTGAGCGTGAAGCTTTTCAGGCCAGTTTGTCTGAGGCTGAGCGTTTAATGCGTCCTTAATCAGGAGTAATTAAATGATGAACTCCAGTCGCCCTTACATATTGCGCGCCTTGCACGAATGGATTGTTGATAATGAGTGCACGCCGCATCTGTTGGTTGATGTGAATTATCCCAATGTCAAAGTCCCGCCAGGCTATGCAGTGGATGAGCAAATAGTGCTTAACACTGCGCCAGCTGCGGTACGGTATTTTGAAATAGATAATCAGGCTGTGAGTTTTGAAGCTCTGTTTTCCGGTGCGCCATTTTCGTTGTATGTCCCCATTGAGGCGATATTAGCAATATATGCCCGCGAAAATGGCCAAGGTATGTTCTTTGATGCAACCTCAGCGCAGCTGGGAGAGGATCAGGAAGAGCCAAGTCAAACCGATGAAGAACCGTCTGTGATGCTGCGTGCGGTTGAAACTGAGCACTCTGAAGATAATCCAGATCCTGATGATGAGCCGCCGCAACCGCCATCCTCAGGACGTCCGAGTTTACGGATTATCAAGTAGTTGTATTCTTTTTCCGCGCTGGCTGTATTGACGGTCAACGCGGTAAAAGAGTTTAAGGCGTGGCGCTCAATCTGTGCAATGCAGGTTTAATTGACGTATTCAAATAAGCGCACAATCTTTTGTACACCATTCACTTCTTGCGCGACTGCAGTGGCGCGATTTGCCTCGGCACGGCTAATAATTCCCATTAAGTACACAACACCATTCTCAGTCACAACCTTTACCTTAGTGGCTGGTACGTCGTTATAAGAAAGCATGCGGGTCTTGATGTTGGCGGTGAGTAAGCCATCATTGCTGCGTACTAAGCCGGAGGTCGGCGTGGTGATTTGTAACTCGTTATGAATTTTTTTGGCGCTTGTGACTGACTCTGCAGCCTTGCCTGCCAGCTCTTTAAGCTCTGCACTGGGTGTTTGCCCTGTCACTAGGACAATGCCGTTGTAGCTCGTCACTACAATGCGTGAGGTGCTGGTGGATAAGTCAATGTGAGCATTTTTTATCGAGCGGGTGACTTCTGGGCCAATAAACTGGTCATCAAACTTATTGCCGAAGCTGCGTGCGCCACAGGCACTAATAAGCACGCTGAGCAGCGCTATGGTAAGTACTTTACGAATCATTCTTCACTTCCGAACAGTTGGTGGTCAATCAGGTCGCACAAGCTGTGAATCACTAACAGGTGCACTTCTTGAACGCGTGCAGTGACATTAGAGGGTACGCGAATCTCGACATCATCTGGTAATAGCAGTGGCGCAATTTGCCCGCCGTCACGGCCTGTGAGGGCGACCACGTGCATGTTACGGTCATGGGCAGCATGAATAGCTTGCACGACGTTTGCTGAATTACCACTGGTGGAAATCGCTAGTAAAACATCACCGGCTTGCCCTAATGCACGAATTTGCTTAGAGAATACTTCCTCGTAGCTGTAGTCGTTGGCAATGGAGGTGATGGTGGAGCTGTCGGTGGTGAGGGCAATAGCTGGGAGGCTTGGACGCTCACGCTCAAAGCGGTTGAGCATTTCTGAAGAGAAATGCTGGGCATCACCCGCTGAGCCACCATTGCCACAGGCGAGGATTTTCCCCTCGTTGAGCAAGGAGCTCACCATCATTAAGCTGGCATTTTCAATGGCAGGAGGGAGTACAGTTAAAGCATTTTGTTTTGTTTCAATGCTGGCTTGAAACATGTGTTGAATACGCGGTTGCATAGGATCAGCCTTTATTAAAAATGGTGTTAGGTTTCAAATGCATCTTGAATCCAGTCTAAGTTGAATACCTGAGCAGTGCATGGTTGTGCAGTAATGACATCAAAGCGACAAGAGTGTTCGAGCCACTGTGGGTATTCATTTAAAAAAACTTCTGCGGTGCGCACAAGTTTGTCACGTTTCGCTTGGTTGATACTGTCAAGCGCACCACCGAAGTGAGTATTTTTACGGTAGCGCACTTCAACAAAAACCACAGTCTCTTGTTCTAACATGATTAGATCTATTTCGCCAAAACGGCAAGACCAGTTCTGAGTAATGATGCTTAAACCGGCTTTTTTCAAGTGGTTTAGGGCATGCTGCTCAGCGGCCTTGCCAATTTTGAGGTGTTTAGTCAATCTGCGCCTCATGGATTTGCTCAATAGCGCCGTTAGCAAATTGTGTCCAGTATAAAGTACGTTCAATGCGTTGGTCTGGGCTGAGCTGTAAAATACCCGTTAAACCCGAGGCGCTGCTGTTGGGTAGGGCCTGTAGCTGCTGGAGCTGGCTGGCCAATTGGTAGGCATCAGCGCCCATGGCATAAAAACGCCCCATGCTGCCTAAGGCCTGCGGCCAGTGGTAGGTGATGTGCTGGCGAGTAGCATCGTTCGACTCAATGAACCAAGGCATTTCGCTGAACTGAATACCTTCTAGCTCTGGGTATATTTCCCCTGGACCTGGATTAACCGCTGAGGTGGCGTAAATAGGAACATCACCAGCATATTGAAAGGCCAGTGTCGGCTTGATTTGACGGGCTTGCTGTGGGGTTGCCGCCAGAAATATAAAGTCGATATCTTGGCGGCGAGCAGGCTGGGCAGCCACTTTCGTGCCTAAGGTGTTTTCCAGTTGCTTGCTGCGTTGCTCACTAGCGCGCAGCTGAAACATATCGGCAATTTGCCCAGCTAACTCAACGGGGCGGTCAATGTGTTTAGTGACGACCAGCTCGCCCCCTAAGGATTGCCAGTGGCTGGAGAATGCTGCCAGAACGCGGTCACCCCAAGCGTTTTGTGGTACCAAAGCAGCAGCCCGGCGCATACCGTCGGCCCACGCTCGGTCAGCAGCCAGACGGGCTTCATCTTCTGCGGCTAAGCCATACTGAAAGAGGTGCTTAGAGCCGGACTGATGGCTGTCAGCGTAGTTGAGGGCCAAGGTGGTAATGGGCAGTGTGGAGCGGCTGGCTAACTGGCGTACTAAGGGTTTTTCCCAAGGGCCAACCACTAATTCAACGCCATCGGCAGCTGCCTGCTTGTAGAAAGCGTCCATGGATGCGATGTCACTGCTGTCGTAGATCAGGACGGTTGGCGTGGCTTGTCCGTTCGCTTGGGTGAGGTAATGGGCGGCAAAAAAACCATTGCGCAATGCGTTAACGACATTTTGATTCGGGTCTTGTGAGGGCAATAGCAAGGCGAGGGTTTGAATATTTTTCGCCTGAATTTGCTGCAGTTTTTTTAGCGTTTCTGGCAGTTGCTGAGCGGCTGGGTGTTGAGGGTTTTTGGCCATCCACTGCTTGATGCTGGCTTGTTGCTGCTCAAGGGAGCCGCTGGCCTTGGTGAGACGGACTAATTCCATCCAGCCATCGAGGTCTGCTTGGCCGCTACTTTTAAGCTGCGTGCGTGGCAAGCTGCTGAGCAATGCCCAGATGCTTTGGTGATTATCGAAAGCCTGTTGCCCATCGAGTAAAGGTGCGATAAAAATGCGCTCGCGGGCAGCTGCTAGAGGTTTGCCAGTATCTTGCAGCGCTTGTGCGCGGGCCAGCTGCGTGCGAGCCTGTTGGCTGATGGGGAGCTCACTGAGATGGGTGAAACTTGGGTCGGCTAGAGCCTGCAAAGCACTTTTGGGCTGCTTGCGGCCCAGAGCAAGTTCTGCTTCTAAGGTTTTAGCAAATATTTGCTGGGCAGGCGTGGCTTGGCTTAAATCGATGCCCTCTAATATTTCGCGGGCGCGCAGTGCCTGCTTTTGCTGCCAAGCCAAGTCTGCAGCAGCTAAATACAAGCCTACAGCTTGGCTGTCACTTTTTTTGCTGGCTTGCAGTAGCAGTTTGTCTAAGTCTTCATATTTAGTCGGCGGCAGTTGACCTAAGCTGTTGCTCGGGGAGCTAGAGCAAGCCACTAACACAGCTGATAAGCCAAGTATTGAAAGCAGACGTAACGGAGTTTTCATAGCGAAGCAACCCAAGCACAATAAAATGAATGTGGTGATTGTACCCAAGCCAATGCTTAGGTGCGATCTTGTCAGCCTAAATCAGGCTACAATAGCGTTTAAATCTGTTTCTTTGGAGCGTTTTGTGAGTCCATCCACACCACAGGCTAGCGAGTTCGGCACATTGTATGTGGTCGCAACGCCGATCGGTAATCTTGACGATATCAGCGCCCGTGCCTTACGCATACTCGCTGAGGTCAGCCTGATTGCTGCAGAAGATACCCGTCACTCCAGTCGATTGTTGCAGCATTTTGGTATTCGGACGCCTTTAGCGGCCTGTCATGAGCATAATGAGCGCGAGGAAGGTGGGCGTTTTATTACGCGCTTACTGGCGGGCGATGCTGTGGCTTTGATTTCTGATGCCGGTACTCCGTTGATTTCTGACCCCGGCTATCACCTGGTACGACAAGCTCGAGCAGCAGGTATACAAGTGGTGCCGGTCCCCGGTGCTTGCGCGCTAATTGCTGGATTGTCAGCAGCTGGTTTAGCTTCGGATCGTTTTGTCTTTGAGGGTTTTTTGCCTGCGAAACACGTGGCGCGTTGTGCGCGTTTAGCAGCAGTACAAAATGACCCACGTACTTTGATATTTTATGAAGCACCGCATCGTTTATTGGACAGTATTGCCGATATGCGCGATATCTTCGGTGCCGATCGCCCAGCAGTGCTGGCACGTGAGCTGAGCAAAACCTTTGAGACAATCCATGATTTACCCTTGGCAGAGCTGCATGCTTGGGTTGCTGCCGACGCTAATCAGCAGCGGGGTGAGTGCGTACTGCTAGTAGCAGGTTATCAAGTTCCGGCAGACGCTCCAGAGGTGCCCTTGGAGGCGCAGCGAGTGCTTACATTGCTTATGGCGGAAATGCCTTTAAAGCGTGCGGCAGTTTTAGCGGCGCAAATCACCGGCGCGCGTAAAAATGCACTGTATCAGTGGGCGTTAGCGAGCAAGTCGGCTGAGGGGTAATTGAGTAAAGTGCACTGCTGTCAGTCCGTATTGCAGCAATTGTCTAATATTGGCATGTTCAGAGCGTTCTGGGTGGGCCAAAACCCAAGTGTAGTGCTCACCAAAGGCGCGCAAGGCATCAGCAGTGCTGAGGTTTTCTAATAAGGCTAAGCCAAGAATTTTACAGGAGCCTTGATTGCTGCCAGCGGCATTATGCAAGCCCCCATTGTCAAACGCGCGGGGTGTATAGCTGTAGTTGGCATCAATAAAAGCCAGAGTATCGGCAAAGCGATGCTCCGGCTGTTGGATGGCGTTGAGGAAATCTACTAAGAGCATCACTTAAGCCGCGCGGTGTGCGTTGAGCGTTACTGAGACAGACTCAGAGAAACGCAGAGCGTGGGGTTTGTCGACTTCCACTTCAGCGTAGCGCACGCGCTGGTGACGCATTACACAGTCAAGCACGTCTTGGGTGAGGCGCTCCAGTAGTGCGAAACGGTTTTCTTCTACGTGCTGGATGATTTCTTTGGTGATGGTGCGGTAGTTCAGTGCGTGGCTGATTTCGTTAATTTGCACAGCATCATCCGCTGGGTAGAGCAGAGTGATATTAATTAAAATATCTTGTTTGTTACGGATTTCATCTTCATTGATACCAATGTAGGTGCGCAGCCGTAAGTCTTTAATGCGAATCCGCGCCATACCAGGTTCTAGTCGTGCCATAGATTAGTGACTCCGAATCAGTTGAAGAAACTCTTGGCGAGTGGTGCCTGAGCTGCGAAACACACCCAGCATTGCAGAGGAGGTCATTACGGAGTTTTGCTTTTCTACGCCGCGCATCATCATGCACATGTGCTTGGCTTCAATCACCACTGCGACCCCTGCCGCGCCTGTGACTTGCTGGACTGCATCGGCAATTTGACGGGTGAGGTTTTCTTGAATTTGTAAGCGGCGGGCAAACATATCAACAATGCGTGCCACCTTGGACAAACCAATGACTTTACCCGTGGGGATATAGGCTACGTGCGCTTTACCAATGAAGGGCAGTAAGTGGTGCTCGCATAAGGAATACAGTTCAATGTCACGGACAATCACCATTTCATCGCTTTCTGACTCAAAGAGTGCATTGTTGACGATTGTGTCCAGGTCTTTTTCATAGCCGTTGCACAGATACTGCATGGCTTTGGCCGCGCGCATTGGGGTATCGCGCAAACCTTCGCGGTCAGGATTTTCACCTAGGCCTGTTAAAATTTCGCGGTAATGTTTGCTTATTTCTTCAGTCATTTTTGCTCTCCGCGGCACGCATCACTTTAGATGCCGACCACCGTTTACAGTAAGGGTTGTGCCGGTTACATAAGGTGTGTCCAATAAGTAACGTAGGCTTTGATAAATTACTTCCGGGCCAGGCACAGTGCCCAATACGGATTTAGCTGTAGCGCGACGCTGGTACGCTGCATCGTCGTCTGGATGCAGCATAATTAGAGCCGGCGCTATGGTGTTGACTTTAATCTGCGGGGCTAAGCTGGCAGCAAATGATAGGGTGAGATTATCGAGCCCTGCTTTACTGGCACTGTAAGCAATGCGTTTAGCGCTGCCGCGGCGAGTGACATCATCAGAGATGTGGATAATATCAGCCTGAGGCGATTGTTGCAGAAGCGCCGCACAGTGTTGATTGATCAAATAAGGGGCCAAAACATGCACATTCATCATTTGCTTAAAGGCATCGCTGTCGGCACCGTCCTCGCTTATCCACAGAGAAGCATTGTGGATAATAGCCCGTAGCGCTGGTGTGTAAGCTTTGATGGCGGCAATAAAGTTTAGAATGCCTTGCTCAGTAGCAAAGTCTGCTTGAATGCAATGTACGCCTAGTTTGCGTAGTTCAGCAACTTCAGGACGCTCTTGCCGGTAGCTGATTATCATCGACTGGTCGTTTGCTAAAAAACGCTTCACGCAGTGCAGTCCTAAGCGTTGACTGCCGCCGGTCAGGAGGATTGGCGCGCTATCACTCATCATTTGGTCTTAGGGTAATCCGTGGTTGCTAGTGGCAGTTGACTATCAAGAGCCCTGAGATAGGGGGTGGATAAAGCTATACTAGACTGCAAATGAGTACAACCTACAAAAACTGGGTGAATTGCCCTTGTTACAGAATTATAGATTCTTGCTATGATGAAAACTATTCAAGTATTTTAAATATTATTCGAGCAATTTTATTGATTGAGGCAGCTGTCGAGTATGGCGATTAAACTGGTGATTGTGTCCGGCACAGTATTTGGTGCAGCAGAAGATGTAGCGCATCACGCTGCACAAGTGTTGACTGCAGCGGGGCTCAATGTCAGCTATAAGCCGCGTATATCTTATTCTGAACTAGTGGCTTTAGAGCCCGAGGCGCTATTGTTTGTAACCTCAACCACCGGAATGGGAGAGTTACCGGAAAACTTGCAGCCTTTAGTCAATGCTTTGCGTGATCAGCCGCCGCAGTGGGCGGGGTTGCTGGGGGCGGTGATTGGCTTGGGGGATGCCTGCTATGGCGAAGACTTTTGCGCAGGCGGTGAAGCGATTCGCGAACTTTACGCTGAGCTGGGCATTGTCGAGTTGCAAGAAATGCTGCGCTTAGATGCCAGTGAAACAGTCACGCCAGAGAGTGATGCTGAACCTTGGTTGGCGGAGCTTGCCGCCTGCTTGGCGGTATAGGTGCGCTAATGAACAAGCCAATGAAGCCGCGTTCTCATGCGCAGCGTTTTAAAAGTCCTGCTCAGCGCTCGCGCAAAACTCCACGGCAGCGCCCAGCAGAACCCGCTCAGCCGTGCTTATTAATGCTCAATAAGCCCTATGATGTGCTGACGCAGTTTACCGATGAGTTAGGGCGGGCCACGTTAAAAGACTATGTGTCCGTAGCCGGAGTGTACCCTGCTGGGCGTTTAGACCGGGACAGCGAAGGCCTAGTATTGCTCACCAATAGCGGCCGTTTGCAAGCGCGCATTGCTGAGCCTAAGTTTAAACTGCGTAAAGTGTATTGGGTGCAGGTGGAAGGTGCTCCACAGGCAGAGCAATTGCAGCGTTTACGTGATGGTATCGAGCTTAAAGATGGTCTTACTGCTCCTGCTGAGGTTGAGCATATTGCTGAGCCGGAGTTGTGGCCGCGTACTCCGCCAGTGCGTGAGCGTAAACAGATACCCACGGCTTGGCTGCAGCTGACAATTTATGAGGGACGCAACCGACAGGTGCGGCGGATGACTGCGGCAGTCGGCTTGCCAACCCTGCGCTTAGTGCGGGTGCAAATTGGTGAGTGGCATTTAGCTGGTTTGCCTAGCGGGCAGTGGCGCACTCTGGCGCTGCCAGATTTAACCTGCTAGCGGGTAACTCTGGCATTTGCTCAATTAGCGCTATGGGCAAGGCTAGGCCAGTCACCCACAGCTGTTTGCCAGCCTTGGCTTAGTATTCAGCAATAATAACTTCAACACTTTTACTGACAACTTCGCGCCAAGCTTGGATGATCTCGGTGGTGCTTTGTTTGTCATGCTCACGGATGGTGGCAGCCAGAGCATTAAACCATAGGGTGTAGAGCTCAGGACGAATATTCATGCCTTTGCGTGAGTGCGAGCAACCCAGAGCTTTAAGTTTGGTATCGGGCATACCGCGGGCATGCAGCACTACGTTTAAAATGCCTTGGCGTAAGAGGAGTTTTTGACCAGCCATATTGGTGTTGGCGAACTTGTCGCGTATTTCTGGCGAGCTAGCGAGAAAGTGGTCATAAAATGAGTCGAAAAAACCATCGCTTGCACAGCAGCGGCCATAGCTCTGCATAACGATATCAGCAGCTTTCATTCGGTGTATCCTTGGAGTATTAAAGGTTTAAATAGGCTGGGAGCAGTAAATGTTAGTAGTCTGGCAGGGTAGGAGTGAAAGCAGTGGCGGCGAGAGTTACAGGCCTTTAATGGCAATCACTATGGTTTTAATCAGGAAACCGAATACACCGAGGCCTAAAGCAAAAAATAAAACGGCAGTGCCATAACGGCCCGCTTTAGATTTTTTAGCTAAATCCCAAACGATAAAAGCCATAAATAAAATGAGACCACCTACTAAGACGGTCACCATGAGCTCTTCGAATACTTCAGTTTCCATAGTTTTCCAAATCATCTAACAGGCTGCTGTGTATCTTGCACAATGTATTATCTGCGCTGCTAAGTAACATGATTTATCACGGTCAAATCAGTTAAGTAACAGTGTTTCATTGATCCAGCACATAAGTATGTCAATATTATACGCCAAAAAAATGACAATGTAAGGACAGGTGACTCCTAAGTCTAAAAAATGCACACAAGATCCTAGTGCAGCAGTGCTTTAGCAGCGATTAAGTACTGAGGTGGCTTAATGGCAAAGCGGTTGAGAGTTGCACATGATTTAGCACAAAACTTGAGCGCACACTGGTCACCCCCTCTACTCGAGTCAGCTTTTCCAGTAGAAATTTTTGGTAGTGATCCATGTCTGGCACTATGACTTTGAGTTGATAGTCTGCATCCATGCCGGTGATTAGGCTGCATTCCAGCACTTCTGGCCACTGGCATATCTGCGTTTGAAAATTCTCGAAACGCTCAGGTGTATGTCGGTCCATGCCAATTAATACATACGCAGTTAATGTCAGGCCCAGCTTTTTACGGTCCAGCAAAGCTACGTGCTTTAAAATATAGCCCCCATCCTCTAGAGCTTTAACTCGGCGTGAGCAGGGCGAAGCTGATAAACCAATGCGCTCGGCGAGGTCTTGATTGGACAGTTGGGCATTGTTCTGCAGTTCTTGCAGGATACGTAAATCATAGCGGTCAAGCTTGTCCATTTTTGCCTCTTTTGCTGATTAGGTTGCTGGTTATTTGACTTGAAAGGTTTTATTTTGCCGTGAATTGATATTGGTTGGTTTTTTATTGCTATGTTGTCAGTTTTTTTGCTGTTTTAGCAAGCATTCTCTCGTGATGGTTAGCTACACTGGGAACCAGTTCACGGCTTGTCTAGATTCTATGCCCAAGCACACGGCCTTTATCGAGATTGTGTGCGTAAAAACATGTTACCCCGTGTTTTTCAAGCAAGCCCGCCACCCTTATCCGGGTCGCGACGGAACCAGCGGCACAACTGTTGAAGAGGGCGCATTAAAGGAGCATCTGTGCAGATAGCTCCTTTTTTGTATCGGCAAAATAACTTGTTGAAAGTTATTTTGCCGTGCGAAAGATAATAAAAAGGAGGCCTTGTGCCTCCTTTTTATTTGTTTGCTAAATTGTCTTTTATTTCCCGAATACGCCAAAGGTTAGACGGTTGAGCCAGCTGCGCTTGGGTTTGTCATTGTTAATCGCGGTACGCACACTGTCCGGCACTTGTTCTGCAGCGTCTTCATACTGACGGATCACATCTTTGCTGGCTTGTGTTTGCTGTGGGCGTAAATCTTCATTACCCCCGATAAAGCCTAAGGTGGCCATACTTAACCAAGAGCGCTCATCGTAATCTTTCACTCGAGGCTTAAAGGTACCACTGGCTAAACTTGCGTGCTCTGGGTAGTTCAACTGCAATGTTTCTAAGCTGATTTCAGCTAAATCATTGAGCGCTAGGTGCTGGTAGGCCTCCGTCATAATGGCTAAGCCGTCAGCCACTGATGGGGTTTCTTGGAAGTTTTCAACAATATAGCGGCCACGGTTGAGCGCTGCCACATAAGATTGGCGTTTTAGGTAGAAGTAAGCCACATGCACTTCATACGCTGCCAACAAGTTGCGCAAGTAAATCATCCGTTGCTTGGCGTCTGGGGCATAACGGCTGTTTGGGAAGCGGTTGGTGAGCTGGGCAAACTCATTGTACGAGTTACGTGCTGCGCCAGGGTCGCGCTGCGACATATCTAAGGGTAAAAAGCGCGCTAATAAGCCGCGGTCTTGATCAAAAGATGCGATGCCTTTCATATAATAGGCATAGTCCACATTGGCATGCTGGGGATGCAGGCGGATAAAACGGTCAGCAGAAGCGCGTGAAGCTTCAGGCTCATTGTTTTTGTAGTATGCATAAATCAGCTCTAGCTGAGCTTGCTCGGCATAACGACCAAAGGGATAGCGTGATTCCAATGCTTTTAATTTGCTCACCGCTGATGAGTATCTGTTTTTCTCAAGATCTGTTTGCGCTTGCTGGTAGAGCGCGGTTTCGCTTAGAGTTTCATCAATACCCTTGGACGCACAGGCGCCTAGTAAGGTAAAAATAGCGATAAATAGCAGGTGCCTTAGATGCATGATTGAGTACGCCGGTAAACGGTTGGCTGACTTGCAGTGAGCCGTCCTGTTATAGTGAACACCTTGGATCGTGATCCAAAGCAAATTATGCTGTATTTAACCACAAGCGTGCGCTTGAAACCAAAGCCTACGCATTCTCTGTTGATGAGTATGCCAACAAATACGACTGAAACAATTCAATTATACGCAAAGGTTCCAGTGGAACTGGGTGGGAAACGCTTAGATCAGGTTGCTGCACAGTTGTTCCCGGAGCATTCCCGTTCACGTTTGACTGCATGGATCAAAGAAAATCGTTTGACCGTGGATGGTCAGATTATTCGACCGCGAGATACGGTTTACAGTGGCTCTGAGCTACATTTGACGGCTGAGCATGAGGCTCAGGGTGAGTGGGTCGCGCAAGATATTCCATTGGATATCGTCTACGAAGACGAGCATATTTTAGTGCTGAATAAGCCTGCAGGTCTGGTAGTGCATCCTGCTGCTGGGCATCCAGATGGGACTTTATTAAATGCGCTGCTTTTTCATGTGCCTAACCTGATTGAAGTGCCCCGTGCCGGTATTGTGCACCGTTTAGATAAAGACACCACAGGTTTAATGGTGGTGGCAAAAACATTGGTGGCGCACACCAGCTTAGTTGAGCAGTTGCAAGCCCGTAGTGTCGGGCGTACCTATGAGGCGATTGTGGTTGGGGTGATTACCTCTGGGGCAACCATTGATGCGCCGATTGGTCGTCATGGCCAACAGCGCCAACGCATGGCTGTGATTGATAGCGGTAAGCCAGCGGTGAGCCATTACCGTGTGTTAGAGCGCTTCCGCTCCCATACCCACACGCGGGTGATGCTCGAAACTGGGCGTACCCACCAAATTCGTGTGCATATGACGCATGTTGGTTTTCCATTGGTGGGTGACCCTGCCTACGGCGGACGCTTTCGTATCCCGCCAGCGGTTAATCCAACCCTATTAGAGTCGCTTAAAGAGTTTCCGCGGCAAGCACTGCATGCGCGCTTCTTAGAGCTTGAGCACCCCGCGACAGGCAAGCGCATGAAGTGGGAGGCACCGCTGCCAGAAGACTTTACTTGGCTGTTGACCTTGTTGCGTCAGGATCGTGAGGCATTTGTTGGGTGAGCCACGAATTAAGCTTAAAGCCACTGGATTGGCTGACGCCTGATTGGCCTGCGCCAAAAAATGTCCGTGCCTGTGTTACTACGCGCAGCCACGGCGACAGTGCAGCGCCTTTTGCGCACTTTAACTTAGGTGCGCATGTTGGCGACTGTGCTGAGCAAGTGCAGGTCAATCGCCGCTATTTAGCCACAGCTTTAGGTTGCCAGCCCGCTTGGTTAAATCAAGTGCATGGCAATCAAGTAGTGGCTGCCAATGCACAGCAGGTGTTAAGTGCTGATGCCAGTGTTTCGCGCGATATTGCTCTAGCGAGCTGCATTATGAGTGCTGATTGTTTGCCAGTGTTGTTTACTGATCAAGCAGGCACCTGTGTGGCGGCGGCCCATGCCGGTTGGCGCAGCTTGGCTGCCGGGGTGCTGGAAAATACTGTGAACGCGATGCAGGTTGCGCCGCAGCAGATTATGGCTTGGCTTGGGCCTGCTATTGGCGCTGAAGTTTTTGAAGTGGGCAGCGAGGTGCGTGAGGCTTTTACCCAGCAGCATGCTGCAGCCCACCATGCTTTTGTTGCCAGCTCTAATGCAGGGCGTTGGCTTGCTGATCTTTATCAGTTGGCACGCATCCGCTTAGCGGCTTGTGGTGTACAGGCTGTATATGGCGGGGGCTTGTGCACCCTAACCGATGCACGGTTTTATTCTTACCGACGCGAGCCCGTGACCGGCCGCTTTGCCAGCTTGGTATGGCTGACTGAATAACCCTACGCGGCAGTTGTTGCGTATTACTCAGTAGCTGATTTTTAGTGCCTACTGATCCAGTTTTCTTACTGAAAAAATACTAGCATAGTTGTGATTACTTGCTGCTGCGCGATACAGAGCTATCCAGCAATTCATGCTTTAGGCTGATGCATTAGCGCATGCCTAGCTATACCTTTGTTAATACAGATGAAAAATCAAAAATAACAATAGGTATCCACATGCTTCAGACGCGAATTCTGCCTTCAGCTGAAAATGCTCATGCCGCCCCTCTGCTGATTAAAAGTCTTTTACTCTCTGGCGTGCGCTACGAGAGCAGTCGTGAAATTGTTTACCGCGATCAACTGCGTTACAGCTATACCACCTTTGTGGAGCGTATTGCGCGCTTGGCTAATGTTTTGACCCAAATGGGAGTCAAAGCCGGCGATACAGTGGCGGTGATGGATTGGGACAGTCACCGTTATCTCGAGTGTATGTTTGCCGTGCCGATGCTGGGAGCGGTGCTGCACACTATTAATGTGCGCCTATCACCGCAGCAAATTCTTTACACCATGAATCATGCCGAAGACCGCTTTGTCTTGGTCAATAGTGAATTTGCTGAACTCTATGCGGGTTTGGCCGACGAGTTAACCACTGTTGAACGCACATTACTGCTAGCAGATGCAGGGCAGGAAGCTGTCGAGCTGGTTGATTCAGTGGGTGAATATGAAGCGCTCTTAGCCAGTGCAGCGCCGCACTATGCATTTGCGGAATTTGATGAAAACTCCGTGGCCACCACTTTTTATACGACTGGTACCACTGGTAATCCCAAGGGTGTGTATTTCACTCACCGGCAGTTGGTCTTGCATACCCTAGCCATGGCTTCTGTGGTGGGGAGCGTGGACAGTGTGCGTCTATGTGGCACCGATGATGTGTATATGCCCATTACCCCAATGTTTCATGTGCATGCTTGGGGAATGCCCTATGTCGCGACTATGCTCGGCCTGAAGCAGGTATACCCCGGGCGCTATGATCCTGAAGTGTTAGTGGAGTTGTGGGAGCGTGAAAGCGTTACTTTCTCACATTGCGTCCCCACGATAGTGCAAATGATTCTTGGGGCTAAAGCTGCGCAAGGTAAAGATTTTAAGGGCTGGAAACTGATTATTGGTGGTAGCGCGTTGCCGCGAGCTTTATACGATGCTGCCTTAGCGCAAGGTATTCAGTTGACTGCAGCTTACGGTATGTCAGAAACCTGCCCGTTAATTTCTGCCGCAATGCTCAATGAGCAGCTGCAAGCTGCCAGTGAAGATGAGCAAATTACCTATCGAATTAAAGCTGGTATTCCTGTGCCCATGGTTGAGGCGGCTTTGATGGATGCCGATGGTCAGTTCTTAGTCCATGACGGTAAGCAGCAAGGTGAGTTGGTTTTGCGCGCACCATGGCTCACCCAAAACTACTTGCGCGAGCCAGAAAAAGGGGAGGAGTTGTGGGCGCATGGCTGGATGCATACCGGTGATGTGGCCACCATTTGTGCGATGGGTTTTATTGAAATTCGCGATCGCATTAAAGACGTGATTAAAACCGGTGGTGAGTGGGTGTCATCGCTGGAGTTAGAGGACTTAATCAGTCGTCACCCAGCAGTGCGTGAAGCTGCAGTGGTTGGCGTACCAGATCCGCAGTGGGGTGAGCGCCCTTTTGTGATGGTGACTTTACAGCCGGAGCAGCAGTTCGATGCGCGCGCTATTAAGGAGCACCTTAAGCCTTTCGTTGAGCAAGGATTGCTCAGTAAGTGGGCGGTACCGAATCAGGTAGCAGTTGTTACTGAAATACCCAAAACCAGCGTGGGCAAGTTGGATAAGAAGCGTATTCGGGTGGAGATCGAGCAGTTGCAAGCGGATAGCTCGGTATTTTTATCCACTCTGTAGGTGATAGCTGTGCAGGCTATCAAAATGACTTGAGGGTCAGGTTTTTAGTTGGCACGTTTGCTGCAGTGTAGAGTATAGATAGAAGGTGTTATCGCGTTTAAAGCCGCCAATTTAGAGCGGTTGGTGTGATTAATCAGTCTTTTGGTTGATTGGTCTAAGAAAGTGGTTGGTTATACTGCCAACAGCCAAAATAACAATCGGAGTTGCATCCATGACAACAAAACAAAAAAACGTCTGGCGTTTGGCAAAATTGCCATTGGCCGTAGGCTTAGCATCAGTATTAGCAGCGCCAGCCTCTGCAATTACTTTTGACCTGGGGGAGGTTGAAGGCTCTTTTGATAGCGCACTGTCAGTGGGCGCGAGCTGGTCCACAGCAAAGCGTGACAAACGCTTTATTGGTAACGCCAATGGCGGGACCGGTTACACCCAAACCGGTGATGATGGCCGTTTGAACTTCCAGCGCGGTAAAACTTTTTCACAGATTTTTAAAGGGATTCATGACCTGGAGTTGCGTTACAAAGACTCTGGTCTATTTGTTCGCGGTAAGTACTGGTATGACGCTGAGTTAGAAGATGTGCATCATCTGAAAAAAATCAGCAATAAAGGCCGTAAAGAAGCGGCGAAAAACCGCGGTATCGAGCTGCTCGACGCCTTTGTTTATCACAACTATTCCATTGCCGATCAGCCAGGTACCGTACGTTTAGGTAACCAAGTTGTGAGTTGGGGTGAAAGTACCTTTATCTTAAACGGTATTAACGCGGTTAACCCTATTGATGTAGCAGCGTTCCGTCGTCCGGGTGCTGAAGTTAAAGAAGGCTTGATCCCAGTTAATATGCTCTTTGTTTCGCAGAACTTAACTGACCGACTATCGATGGAAGCTTTCTATCAGATTGCTTGGGAGCAGACCGTTGTCGATAACTGCGGTACGTTCTTTTCCACTGCAGACGTTGCTGCCAATGGTTGTAACGATAACTACAATATTCTTAATCGTCAGTTGACGGACATGCTGATTGGTATTGATGCAAACAATCTTGTCCCAGGTGGCGGCGGCTTAGAAAGCTTAGGTATTGGTTACTCACCACGTGAAGGACTGATGGTGCCACGTGGCCAAAACCAAACTGCACGTAATAGCGGACAGTGGGGTACGGCTTTCCGTTGGCTCGGTGATAATACCGAGTACGGCGCTTATGTTATGAACTACCATAGCCGTACGCCTTTTTTGAGCATGCAAAACGCTCAAATGGATGCCAATATGCTAAATAATATGGGAGTTGCTAGCAATATAGTTGGCAGTCTTTTAGGACCAGATGCTGCTTCATTGGGTGGTGCTGCTGTTCTAGCGGGTAATGGTAATTACTTTATGGATTACCCAGAAGACATACGCTTATACGGTTTGAGCTTCTCTACAACTCTACCTACAGGTACTGCTTGGCAGGGGGAAATCAGCTACCGTCCAAATGCGCCAGTACAAATTAACACTCAGGACATGACTCTTAAGTTAGTGACTGGTATCGGTGGCAGTGTAGGTGCGGCTCAGGCTTATGGTGCAGCAGCTCAGAAAGCTGCTGCTGGTGCAGCAGCGGCGGCGACTGGCGGAGATTTAGCGCTAGCTCAGCAGCTAGGAGCACAAGCAGCTGGTTTGAAAGCATTGTCTGATGGGAACTTAGCCGATGGTTTAGCTCAGGGCGGTAGAATTCATCGCGGTTATGACCGTAAAGAAATTACCCAGATTCAAACCACCTTTACCCACTTCTTTGATCAAGTGTTTGGTGCTAGCCGTGCCACTGTGATTGGTGAGGTTGGTTGGACTCACGTAGGTGGTTTGGGTAAAACCCTTTATGGTCGCGACCCTATTTACGGTTCACCAACCAGTGTTATTCCTGACAGCCCGACAGCGGTCGCTAAGAATGGCTGGCATGGCTTTACCACTAAAAACTCTTGGGGCTACCGTGTCCGCGGTATCTTAGATTACAGCGATGTATTCGCCGGTATTAACTTGCACCCAAATATGGCTTTCTCCCATGACGTGGATGGCTACGGTCCTAATGGTCAGTTTAACGAAGGCGCTAAAGCAGTGAGTTTTGGTTTAGATGCTGATTACCAGCACACTTACACCGCTAGCCTGTCGTATACCAACTTCTTTGATGGCCGTTTCAACACTCTGAAAGATCGCGACTTCTTAGCCTTAAGCCTTGGCGTGAACTTCTAATCACTGGGCCCAGTGTTGGCGAGGGTCAACGCTGGGCATTGTGTGTCTCCCAATTTTTTTACTCTTTAGGAAGACTTTATCAATGAAAACAAATAAAACTTTAATGCAAACTGGGGCGGTATTTGCACTGTCGTTGTTTGCTGGTAGCGTGATGGCTGCAGTTTCTGCAGATCAAGCAGCACAACTGGGTACAACTTTAACGCCATTTGGTGCTGAGAAAGCTGGTAATGCGGCAGGTACTATTCCTGAGTGGACCGGTGGTTTGGCTGTGGATGCCGCGCAAATTGATGCCCGCGGTTTTCTAGGCAATCCTTACGCTGATGAAAAACCTTTGTTTACCATCACTGCGCAAAATATGGATCAGTACAAAGAAAACCTGACGCCAGGTCAGCAAGCGTTGATGAAACGCTACCCTGATACCTATCGGATGCCTATTTACAAAACTCACCGTTCAGCAACCATGCCGGATGAAGTGATTGAGGCAGCTAAAGAAAACGCACTTAAGACCAAAATGGTACAAGGTGGTAACGGTTTAGAAAACTTTAGAGTGGCCAATGCCTTCCCAATTCCACAAAACGGTTTGGAAGTGATTTGGAATCATATTACGCGTTACCGCGGTGGCAGTGTTAAGCGTGTTGTGACGCAAGCAACACCACAGACCAATGGTTCTTACTCGCTGGTTTACTTTGATGATGAGTTTGTGTTTCCAACTAAGCTCAAAGATTACGATGCAAGCAAGCCGAGCAACGTTCTCTTCTACTTTAAACAAAAAGTAACAGCACCGTCACGCTTAGCAGGTAACGTGCTGCTGGTTCACGAAACACTTGACCAAATTAAAGAGCCGCGTATGGCGTGGTTGTATAACGCTGGTCAGCGTCGTGTCCGCCGTGCACCACAAGTATCTTATGACGGTCCAGGTACAGCAGCTGATGGTTTACGTACCTCAGATAACCTCGATATGTTTAACGGTGCTCCTGACCGTTACGATTGGCAGTTGCACGGTAAAAAAGAAATTTATATTCCGTATAACAGCTTTGGCCTAGATTCACCTGAGCTTAAGTACTCTGACATTATTCAAGCGGGTCACATTAACCAAGACTTGAGCCGTTATGAGTTACACCGTGTTTGGCATGTGACAGCAACCCTGAAAGATGGTGAGCGTCATATCTATGCAAAACGTGATTTCTACATTGATGAAGATACCTGGCAGGCAGCAGAAATCGACCATTACGATGGCCGCGGTAACCTGTGGCGTGTTGCTGAAGCACACGCGGTGTATTACTACGACAAGCTTGTACCTTGGTACACCATTGAAACACTTTATGACCTGCAGTCTGGCCGCTACTTAGCCTTAGGTATGAAGAACGAAGAGAAGCAAGCTTATGAGTTTGGTTTTGAAGCCACCACCGGTGACTTTACTCCAGCCGCCTTGCGTCAATCAGGTGTGCGTTAATTAGCTTCCTGACAGGCGGTGTTTTATAAACGCCGCCATGCTGACTTTAAAGCCAAGCCTAGTGCTTGGCTTTTTTGTGTCTGTGATTTATCACAAGCAAGGTCAGACATAGCAGCAGTGAAATTAAGGGCAGATCGATTAGAGGGGCTGCAACTTATTGCAGATAAAAAAGACCCGCAAGTGCGGGTCAAAACCGTGTTTAGCCTGATGAGGAGATAACTTGAAAACCGACCTGTTGGTTTCTTCGTTACCAGCTGATCTTGCGATCAGTTGAGTTAATAATAACAATTCTCATTCTCATGTCAAGCCTTTAGCATGACAATGCTTAAACGCTTAATTTTGGCAGTGATCTGCTTGGTCGATTAAGGTGTATTAAGTGTGCAGACTAAAGCTACAGAAGATGGTGGTTATGCTAAGCTGCGCATCCGTTTGTTTAAGAGTTTTATGCGGTTATGAGTAAAAGCGAGAACCCAATTTTTAAGGTGATCTTTGTTAATCAAGGTCAGGTCTTTGAAATGTATGCAAAAGCAATTTATCAAAGCGACCTTTGGGGCTTTTTAGAGATTGAAGAGTTTGTCTTTGGTGAGCGTACACAGGTTGTGGTTGATCCCAGTGAGGAGAAGCTTAAGGCGCAATTTGAAGGTGTTATTCGCAGCTATGTGCCTTTACAAGCCATTGTGCGCATTGATGAAGTAGAGCGCTTAGGTGTAGCCCGCATCAGTGAAGCAGCTGCGGGCAATGTCATGTCATTTCCAATGCCAGTACCAGGTAAATAACTGGCAACTAGCATTTTTGCTCCGCTGTTTTCAGTTTGGCTCAGTGCCCTCATGGCTTTCATCGCTGACTGAGTGGCGTTTGGATGTGGGCTTGATGGCAGGGAAGCGCGCTGAGGCAAAGCGCACCACCAAGACTGAAATGGCCAGTAATAAAATAGCACCGGAGACATAGACAACACCCATATTGGGCTCATTATGGTGGGAGATGTCTGAAATCATCAGGCGAGTCAATGCAGTAATTGCCACGTAAATTAAAAAGCGCACTGGCATATGGTTGGTTTTAAAGTAGATGCCCACCATGGCGCCTAATTCTAGGTAGATAAATAACAGTAAAATATCATCAATGGTTGCTGCGCCTTTGCTAAACATTTCCAACGCCGCCATGGTGCCCGCCCAAGCAGTAATGCCGCCAATGGCAAACAGCGCCAAATAATGGAAAGCCTCTACTAAGAGGTTGCCCACAGACTCAGCAGAGTCGTGCAAGCATGCCCGTAACTTTTCCACTCGATTATTTTTCACCGTCAATACTCCTTAAGTCGTGAGTCGCAGCATAACAAAAAACCTTGCTCTGTAGACATAAAAGCTGCGCCTTTAGCTGTTTAGCGGAGCCAGTAAGCTGGCTATGTCGGCACTTTCTAAGGTGGCGCTGGTGCTGCTGCCTGCCTCAAGAATACTGCGTGCTAGCGCGGCTTTGTGCTGCTGCAGGTGTTGAATTTTTTCTTCGACACTGCCGCGGGCAATGAGCTTATAAATAAATACAGGTTTAGTCTGTCCAATGCGGTAAGCACGGTCACTGGCTTGGGCTTCTGTGGCGGGATTCCACCAAGGATCAACATGAATTACGGTATCCGCAGCAGTTAAATTTAAGCCGACACCACCGGCTTTTAAACTGATTAAAAATACTGGTACCTGTCCTGACTGAAAGAGTGCCACAGGGCTGCGGCGGTCGCGGGTTTGGCCCGTAAGCTGGACAAAAGGAATCTGTGCTTTCTCTAGCTCGGCGGCAATTAAAGCCAGCATGCTGGTAAATTGCGAGAAGACTAAAATACGCCGTCCGCTGCTGGTAAAGCTACGTAACATCGCCATGAGGTGCAGCATTTTTGCCGAGTCCTGGCTGCTGTATTGTTCGGCGTCGGCGGCGCTCAGAAGACGCAGGTCACCGCAGACTTGGCGCAGCCGTAAGAGGGCTTCAAGGACGACAAAGTGACTGCGAGCTAAACCAACCCGCTGTATTTCGTCACGAACTTTTTTATCCATGGCCAAGCGTAAGGTTTCGTAGCGATCACGTTGGCTGCTGGTTAAGTCAATGTATTGGGTTATTTCGGTTTTTTCTGGCAGCTCGCTGGCCACTTGTTGCTTATCGCGTCTTAAAATAAAAGGCTTGAGACGTCCTTGCAGGTGAGCTAAGCGCTGCGCATTTTGCTGTTTTTCGATGGGGTGGCGATAGTGCTTATTAAAGCTTTTGGCATCACCGAGCCAGCCGGGCATAACAAAATTAAACAGCGACCAAAGCTCACTTAAATTATTTTCCAGTGGTGTGCCCGTTAAGCAAAGGCGTTGCTTGGCGTTAAGTTGACCAGCGCATTGTGCAGCTTTACTGCGCGGGTTTTTAATAGTCTGCGCCTCGTCGAGGACGACAATATGCCAGTTTTGTGCCAATAAATGCTGGCTGTCACGGGAAAGCAACGCGTAGGTGCTGAGGACAATATCAGCCTCGGTAATCTGCGCAAATAATGTTTGCCGTTGTGCGCCGTGTAAGGTCAAGACCTGCAGTTGTGGGGTAAACAGCGCTGCTTCGTCTTGCCAGTTGGCCAGAAGACTGGTGGGTACAATGATCAATGCCGGTTGTTGCAGACGTTGCGCATTTTTTTCACTGAGAATATGGGCCAGGGTTTGCAAGGTTTTGCCCAGCCCCATGTCGTCAGCTAAAACCCCGCCCATACCCATTTGCCGCAGGTTTTGTAGCCAAGTCAGCCCCTCATGTTGATAATCACGCAAAGTGGCTGTTAAACCAGTAGGGATTGGACTTAAAGTGTCTAGCGGTTGTGATAAGTGCTCTGCAAGTTGGCGGATGTTAGCACCGCCATGCCATTCAATGCCCTGTGCTTGTAAGTATGTTAAGCGTGCAGCTTCTTGGCGCGGTAAGCGCAGGCTGTGTTCGTCCGTGATGGCTTCGCGAATATAAAGCTCTGCGAGGGTTTGGAGCACGGGGCGGATGCGTGCATAAGGCAGCGCCACACGCTGTCCGAGTTTGGCGATATACACCGCGGTGACTTCATGATCGTCGCGTTGTGCAAGGTAACTAGGGTCGAGCAATTGCGGCGACTGACGAATAAGCTGTAATAAAATCGGCAGCAAGCTAATGGAGTGCCCAGCCACTTCAATGCCCAATTCCAAAGAAAACCATTCTAAGCCAGGCGACTCATCAACATTGGCGTACCAATTGTCAATGGCTAAGAGATTGAGCTGAAACTGCGGCAGCATGACAATCTGCCAGTTTTGTTCGCGTAGGTGCTGTAAGGGGTGCTGCATAAAGGCCAGCCAGGCTTGTTCATTGGCTAACTCATAAGGATCACCTGCACTTTCTGGCACGGCCTCACTTTGGCGTAAAGATGCTTGCCAACCAAGCTGCTGCAGCTGTGTGCGGCACTGCTGCTCAAAGGCTAGGTCGCGGTAAATGCGCAAGCGCTGATAAGGGCCGGTACTGGCCAGAAAGTCAGTACTGGGTTTGCCGCTGCAGAGGTGACCTTGGTAATTAAAGGCTAGCGCTGCGCGGTGCTGGACTCTGGTGAGCGTTCGTCCGCTGCGCATATCGTAACGTTGCAGGGTTACGCTGCCGAAGGTCAGTTGTGGCGTGGGCGGCAGTACCGGTGCATCGCTAATGTGCAGTGTTTGTTTGGTGTTTGCTTTTACTGGGTTTGGCGCGGTGCTGGCTGCACTCTGCGGTGCTTGGCCAAGCTGTTGTTGCTGCTCCAGAGTGAGTAGGGCGGCAACCACATGCTTACAGTTATAACCCACATAGCATGAGCATTGACCATTGATATCGTAATAACCGGCTTGCGCCAGTAGAGTGATGCGTTGTTGGTAACTTTTTTCTACCGAGCCACGGCAGCGGGCCTTGAGGGTTTGCTCTTGCAAGCTGACTAAGGTGCTGCGGCCCTGCGCAGCGTAGGCTTTGCCCCGTTTAAAATCGCCGTTTGCAAAGGCTTGCCGCCACTGCGCACACTGTAGTTGGTTAATATCTAGAGTCATAGGTCAATCAGTTATTAGACAGCTCAGTAGTATGGCATAAGCAGCTTAGCTGTTGTGCCTGAGGCATGACCCTGTAAGATTGGCGGTAGCTCGAACGCGAACGCAATTTATCAAACAGAAGGTGCGGTAGTTATGAGCGTTGCTGTTATTCAGATGGTGTCGGGTAAGGATATTGCGGCGAACTTGAGCCTAGCCCGCGACTTGTTAGAGCAGGCTGCAGCTGCAGGCGCACGTTTGGCGGTGCTGCCAGAAAACTTTGCGGCAATGGGTAAGGTGGATGTGGGACGCATCGCTGAACTTGAAGCCAGCGGCCAAGGCCCAATCTTAGCGATGCTGGAACAAGCTGCGCGGGAGTTGGGGCTATGGATAGTGGCGGGCACTGTACCGTTATTGCCAGAGGGGCAGAAACAGGGCAAGCCTTGCGCTAGCTCTTTGCTATTTAATGAGTTTGGTGAGAATGTAGCGCGCTACGATAAATTGCATTTATTTGATGCGGCGGTGGGTGATCAGCAAGGCCGTTATAATGAATCCGCGCATTATGCGCGGGGGCGTAGTTGCACTGTGGTGGATACGCCAGTGGGCCGCTTGGGAATGACGGTGTGTTACGACGTGCGCTTCCCAGAGTTGTATACGGCGTTACGTGATGCCGGCGCTGAATTAATCAGTGTGCCAGCGGCCTTTACGGCATTAACCGGTGCCGCCCATTGGCAAGTGTTATTGCGTGCTCGTGCGATTGAAACCCAATGTTTAATTTTGGCTGCCAACCAAGGCGGAGAGCATGCGCCTGGGCGTGAAACCTTTGGTCATTCAATGATAGTGGATGCTTGGGGGCGTGTACTGGCGGAGCTACCTACGGGAGCTGGCTGTGTGGTGAGTACTTATGCAGCCGCCGAACAAGCCGATATTCGCCAACGGATGCCAGTTTGGCAACATAAACAATTTTCTGTCGCGCAGTTAGCGTCGGCAGAAGCAGAGGACACAGAATGAGTGATTTATTAGCCAGCGTTAGCTCGGTTTTATTAGCGCCCACAGGCTTAGCGCCAGAGCAACTTGGCAAAGTATTTAGTGAGTTAGCCGGCCCTGGTATTGATGCTGCTGACCTGTATTTTCAAAACCGCATATCTGAAGCTTGGGTGCTGGAAGAGGGGATTGTTAAAGAAGGCAGTTTTAACCTTGATCAAGGCGTTGGTGTGCGTGCATTGGCCGGTGAGAAAACTGGTTTTTCTTACAGCAATGCTTTGACTATGCCAGCGCTGTTACAAGCGGCGCAAGCCTCGCGCAGTATTGCTCAAGCGGGCCAGCAAGTGCAGCCTATCGCCATTCAGTCTGTGGCGCATGCAGCTTTATATCCAGCCGATAATCCGCTGCAAGTGCTGAGCCGTGAAGAGAAGGTGGCCCTGCTTAAGCAAGTGGATGCAGCTACCCGTGCATTAGATGCGCGGATTACTCAGGTCACGGTGAGCTTGACCGGATCGTGGGAGCAAGTCCTGATTGCTACTTTAGATGGCCGCTTAGCTGCAGATGTGCGTCCTTTGGTGCGTTTTAATGTCAGTGTGATTATTGAGCACAATGGGCGACGTGAGCGCGGTACTGCCGGCGGTGGTGGGCGCAGCGATTACCGTTACTTTTTAGAGCAAGACCGTGCCATGGCTTATGCCCGTGAAGCAGTGCGGCAAGCACAGGTTAATCTTGAGGCCATTGCTGCGCCGGCGGGTACTTTGCCAGTGGTGCTGGGGCCAGGCTGGAGTGGGGTTTTACTGCATGAGGCGGTGGGCCATGGTTTAGAGGGTGACTTCAACCGCAAAGGCAGCTCTGCTTATAGCGGTAAAGTTGGTGAGCAAGTAGCGTCCAGCTTATGCACTATTGTCGATGATGGTACTTTAGTTGGCCGCCGTGGTTCGTTAAGCATTGATGATGAGGGCACCCCGAGTCAATACAACACTTTAATTGAGAACGGTGTCCTGCGCGGTTATATGCAAGACAGTATGAATGCCCGCTTAATGGGGGTTGCTCCAACGGGTAATGGCCGCCGAGAATCCTATGCGCATGTGCCCATGCCGCGCATGACCAACACCTATATGCTTGCGGGCGAGAGTGAGCCGCAAGACATTGTCCGTTCAGTCAAGCGCGGTATTTACTGTGCCAATCTGGGTGGCGGTCAGGTGGATATCACCAGCGGTAAGTTTGTGTTTTCCACCAGCGAAGCCTACTTAATTGAAGACGGAAAAATCACTGCACCCATTAAAGGTGCTACCTTGATTGGCAATGGCCCTGAAGCCATGCGTCAAGTGTCTATGGTTGGTAATGATTTAGAGCTTGATGGCGGTGTGGGGATGTGCGGTAAAGCCGGACAAACGGTGCCTGTGGGTGTTGGGCAGCCGACATTGAAGATTGATGGCATTACTGTGGGTGGAACAGGCAGCTAAAAGTGGCCTGCGCGCATCGGTTGTTGGTCAGCTGATGCGCACTCTGGACGCTGTTATTTAAGGCCTAAGCGTTGCTCGTCGAGATCGCGTAAGTAGCGGAATATTTTACGTGAAGCAGTGGGTGCTTTATTTTGTTTAAGTTCGTGCTGGGCGTGGCGGATTAAACTGCGCAGGTGCTGAATATCAGTGCTGGGGTAGTCTTCCACAAAGCTTTGTAGGGCGCTGTCGCCGTCACTGATTAAGCGGTTACGCCAACGTTCTAAAGCATGAAAACGGTCGTTGTATTCTCGGGTTTGACTGTCAACTAAATTGACAGGCTGCATGATTGCATCAATATCGTGATTGCGCAGCAGCTTACCGAGAAATTGCGAATGGCGTTTACGGGCAATATGCGCGGTATGTTTACAGGTTTCTGCTAGAGCTCTGCGCAGCTCATCACTGAGCGGCATTTTATCCAGCAGTTCCGGTTTAAGGTCAGAAAGACGCAGACCCAGCTCTTGCAGGGCAAGCATTTCACGTTTGACTTGTGATTTGCTTTTTTCTTCGTCCAGTGAGTCATCGATGTAGTCAGACATAACGGTGTTCCAATCAGTTAGGATGCCATGATAACAGAGCAAGACTCTTAGGTTTATAGAGTCTTGTGAAAATGCTTTGGAGTAACTATGAGTTTAAGTGAAAGTGTTGGCCCGCAAGTGATACCTGAATTAAAAAGTCAGGTGGAGAAAATTCTCGCAGCGGCTAAACAGCAAGGTGCTAGCGCCTGCGAAGTAGCGGTATCTGTGCAGCAAGGCTTGTCGACCAGTGTGCGTCAGCGTGAAGTTGAGACGGTTGAGTTTAATCGTGATCAGGGCTTCTCGATTACTGTATATAAGGGGCAGCAAAAAGGTTCAGCCAGTACTACAGTGGCCGGTGATGATGCTATTGCCAAGACCGTAGCAGCAGCTTTGGCCATTGCTAAGTATGCTTCAGCGGATGAGTTCTCTGGTTTGGCTGATAAAGAACTGATGGCCACCGATTTTCCAGATTTAGATTTATGGCACCCCTGGGATTTAACACCAGCGCAAGCCATTGAGATGGCTTTGGAATGCGAGGCGGCCGCCTTTGCCACTGATCCTCGTATTACCAATGCGGATGGCAGCAGCGTCAATAGCGACGTGGGTTGCACGGTATACGGTAATAGCCATGGTTTAGTTGCTGGGCATGCCGGCACACGGCACAGTATCAGTTGCGTGATGATTGCTGAGGCCGAAGGGCAGATGCAGCGCGACTACTGGTACGATTATGGTCGCCGTGCGGATTTGCTCAATGATGCCGCCAGTATTGGGCGTCGCGCCGCGCAGCGCACTGTAAGTCGCTTAGGTGCGCGTTCAGTGCCCACATGCGATGTGCCAGTACTGTTTGCTGCAGAGTTGGCCGGAGGCTTATTTGGAAGCTTGCTGGGTGCTATAGCTGGTGGTAATCAGTATCGAAATTCATCGTTTTTAGTGGGGGCTTTAGGGCAAAAGCTATTCCCAGAGTGGTTTAGTTTAGATGAGCGGCCCTTGTTGCAGGGCGGTTTAGCCAGCAGTGCGTTTGATGGTGACGGTCTGGCGACCTACGCCAAGCATTTTATCGCAGACGGTGAGCTGGTGAATTACATGCTCAGCACCTACTCCGGACGTAAGTTGGGTATGCCTAGCACGGCTAACTCAGGTGGTGCGCGTAATGTGTTCGTTACTCATGGCAATGATGATCAAGCGGCTTTATTGAAAAAAATGGACCGTGGATTATTAGTTACTGAACTTATGGGGCAAGGCTTAAATATGGTCACCGGCGACTACTCCCGTGGTGCAGGTGGTTACTGGGTCGAAAACGGTGAAATACAGTTTCCGGTACAAGAGGTGACCATCGCCGGCAATATGCGCGATATGTTCCAGCAGATCGTGGCAATTGGTAATGATTTGGATCGACGTGGCAGTGTCTGCACTGGTTCAGTCTTAATTGAGCGCATGAAAGTGGCGGGTAGTTAAACGAGACTTGATAAACTGCAGCGTTACGCGAGGGCGGCGCTGCAGTTGTGCTTAGTCTGGCGAGACAAAATCTAAAGTGTAACTGGCGGCGCCACCGCTAGGCTCTAAAATTTCTAAAGCAATATGAATGGGTGTTTGTGGCGGCATTTGCGCTTGCCCTGCCAGTTCACCGCCCAAGTATTCTGCCGGTTTAAACACCCGGCGTGCTACCGCTGTACCCTGTTGATTCATAAAGTTGAGCTCCAGCAGGGGGAAAGGCTGGGTAAAAGCCGCGCTATTGTAAATAATCGCATCTACCAGTAAAGCGCCACTAAATTCGGGGTGGCTGCGTACCAGTAAATTACTGCTCTTAATTTTCTGGACATCCACTTTAGAGGGCAGCTGGCAGTCAATTAACGGGCAAATTTTTTCTAACCATGGCCGCGTATTGTCTTGGCGGGCCAGTTCGTTAAAGTTGTAATAGGTGTATTGGCCCAGCAACAGCAGTAGGGCCAAGCTGTTGAGTGCGCCCCAAGCCAGCCAACGTCGCCAAGGGCTTTTTTGTGGCTGCCAGTCCAAGCGCAAAGGCTCATCGGCCAAATGCCTGAGATGATCAATACTGGGTTCGATGCTTATGTCTGCTGCGGTTTTTTTAGCTGGCGCAGCGCCAGTCACAGGTTCGGCGGCTGGCGGCTCAGTAGCTTGTGTTGTGCTGGCGCTGTCTTGCGCAACAACGCTGCTTAATTGCGCCACAGGCTCTTGTGCCAGTAGTTCCTCGCTCCAGTCATCTTCAGCTATCGCGCTGAGGCCTGAGGGCAGGTCGGCTTCAGGATCAATACTAGGTGTGGCGCTGGGCGGTATGTTGGCAAATGCTTCGCTGACTTCTCTCGCTCGCTGCTGTTCTTCGCGCTCTAAGCGCGCCAACTCTTCATCGAGATCAATGTCATCTAAGTCACCTAGATCCATATCGTCATGAATCATTAAGGGTTGCGCTGCAGCATCATTGGATTTTTTGGCTTTGCTTCGAGTAGCTTCGGGTTGTGCTGTATCTGGTATGTGCTCTGGAGTTACGGTTAAGGTGCTGACGTTAGGTTGCACAATTGGCTGGGCAGGTTCACTGCTGATTTGACTGGCCGCGTTAAATACTTGCAAGCATGCACCGCAGCGTACCGAACCGCGCGCAGCGGTAAGCTGGCTGCGTTGCAGACGGAAGCTGGTCTGACAATGTGGGCATTGTGTAATAAATGTATCGGTCATGGTTGAGTCAAATTCAGAGTGAGCATCAAGGCCTGCAGTCTAGCGCAATAGTGTGGTTGAGCGGCAGTGACTGTATCGCAATCTGGATTAATTGCGAATACCAGAAATACATACCCAGCCGTCTTTTTCTGCAGTGGGCGCTAAGGTAAAGGCAGCGCTGTAAGCATCCCGCACTTCCTCCGCTTGCTCTGCGAGGATGCCCGATAACGCCAAGCGTCCACCGGGGCGGGTGCGCTCAATCAATTGCGGAGCCAGTTCAACCAGCGGTCCAGCTAAAATATTTGCCAGCACAACATCAAACTGGCCAGCAGGCATATCCTGAGGTAAATACACCAGCATATCTTGCGCGGCAATGGCGTTACGGTGGGCATTATCCCGTGTCGCTTCTAACGCTTGGCTATCAATATCAGTACAGGTCAGCTGCGCAGCGCCTAAGAGTTTCGCGGCAATGGCCAGAATGCCTGAGCCGCAACCAAAGTCGAGCACATTGCAGCCATCTAAGTTTTGCCCGTCGAGCCACTCCAAGCATAAAGCTGTGGTTGGGTGAGTGCCCGTACCAAAGGCCAGGCCTGGATCAAGCAATAAGTTCACCGCGTCCGGCTCTGGGGCTGTGTGCCAGCTGGGTACAATCCATAAGCGTTGACCAAAGCGCATCGGGTGGAAGTTATCCATCCAGCTGCGCTCCCAGTCTTGTTCTTCTAACGGCTCGATTTCTAACTCTGGCGTTTTGGTGCCGCCGAGCAACTGAATGTGTTGGCGCAGCAGCTCAGGATCAACGCTGTCTTCAAATAAGGCCAGCAAATGGGTGTGATTCCAGAGCGGCGTGGTGCCTAAGTCTGGCTCATAAATAGGCTGGTCTTCACCATCCATAAAGGTCACGGATACTGCGCCGAGCTCCAGTAAAGTGTCTTCCCAGTGTGCAGCTTGATCGGGTTGGATGGCTAAACGGACTTGTAACCAGGACATAAAAACCTCAGGAGCGTGTGCAGTTGTCTGCGAAAATTAGGCGTGGAGAGCGTTGCAGCGGTATTGGTTCTGCAGTGGCATGGCGTACTGCATAATCAAATAAGGGCGATGCTCTGCTGGACAGGCGGCTAAGCGGCGTTGCCACTCGCGTTGCGCAGTGAGTACTTCTTGCTGCTCAAACACGTCATGAATATCAGGCACTTCTAAGCCCGCATCTTGCTGATCCCATAGTGCCCAAGCTAAATAGTGCACGGGGAATAAACGGTAATCGCGCCAGATTTGCTGATCAACTAAATTGGCCAGTTGTTTTGCATCAGTAAAACCGCTGCTTAACACGGGGCAGAAATGCACATGCACACGGCCTTTATAGCCGGTAATACCTTGGGCAATGCTGGCGTCGTCTTCGCCAATTTCTTTGTTGTACTCACCGGTTGTGGCACGGATATAGAGTTCGCGCGCTTTAGCAATATCACATGGGTCGTATTCGTAACTGATGGCTACGGGGGTTAAGCGCAGGGAAGCAATCACTGCCGCAAAATCTTCATCTTTACGCGACAAGTGAAACATTTTTAAAATAGCGCTTTCGGTGCGGTCATCACCATCTTTGGCACGACCTTCGGCCTGGGCAATCCAAATGGATTCACGGTCTTGCAAAATGGAGTGATTGATATAAGCCGATAACAGTTGAAATGCCGTCAGCTTTTCACGGCGGTTCGTCAATGAGCGGTGGACGATAAAGCTTTTGTTGATGCGCATCAGGTCGCTAACAAAGGGCCGCTGTAATAAATTATCACCAATGGCAATGCGCGGCGTGCTGTGTTGTGCTTGAAATAAAGCGTAATTAACAAATGCTGGGTCCATCACAATGTCGCGGTGATTGGCTAAATACAAGTGCGGCTGGCCATCTTGCAAGTGCTCAATACCAGAAAAGCTGATGCCGTCTGTGGCTTGGCTAATGCTGCGCTCCACATAGGATTCAATCCGTTCTTGCAGGGCGGCAACACTATTGACTGCTTTCAGCTCACTGCGCAGTTTTCCAGCAATGATGGGGCGTAATAACCAGCCAAAATAGCGTGAGGCCACAGGGAAACGGTACTGAGTGATGATGGATAAAAAATCGACATCAGCCAGCAAACGTTGCAATACAGACGCCACTTCGTTGTCATTGTAGGGGCGAATACTGTCAAATTGATCCATGTAATTCTCTTGTTCGGATGCTGTTCAGGGCTTTAGGCGCTGTGGGGTAGGTTTATTGGGCTATTATACCCGTATTAGTGAATAACTTGCAGAGGAGATCTAAGGTGCAAAGGATTCATGAGCCAGCGGATTTAATGGAAGCACAAATGCTGATGAGCATGTTGCGCAGCGAAGGTATCGAGGTGTTTTTACAGGGTGCGGACTTGGTTGGCGGTATGGGAGAGCTGCCTGCGTTAGGTTTGCTAGGTCTGATGGTGAGCGATGCGCAAGCGCAAGAAGCCCGTGAGTTAATCAGCAGTTATCAGCAAGCAACGCCCCTTGTGGATGGTACGTCGGAGCCGCAGACAGGCGTGCGGCACGGCATTTTAGAGTGTTAACAAAAGGTCAGTCGATTTATGTCGGGACGCTATGCTTTGTTTAATTGGCCAGAGGCTATGGCGCAGTTGCCAGGTTTTCCGCAGCACATGCGCGCGCACTGGAATTTAGCGCCAAAATCGCAAGTGTTAATGATTTATCAGCAGGAACAGGAGCGTCACGCAACCTTGGCTTTATGGGGGTTCACCTCCGCTTGGATGACTGATTTAACGCGCGCAGTGGCCCATGCGCGGGCCGAAACTGTGCACACGCAGCCAATGTTTAAAAAAGCTTGGCATGGCCAACGTTGTTTGCTGCCTGCCAATGGTTTTTTTGAGTGGCGCGGCCAACACCGCAAGCAGCCGTTTTGGTTGAGTGCGGCGGAACCTGTGTCGTACTTTGCGGGGCTTTGGGATGTTTACTCGGTACCGGGGCGTGATTATTACAGTGTGGCGATGCTGACTCAGCAAGCGGCTAATTTGCGTCGTCCAGTTTTACTCAATGCCGAGCAGCAAGCGCTGTGGCTCAGCCCTGAGAGTAGCACTGAGCAGTTACTCGAGCTTTTAGCAGCCACACAACCACAGCTGCATGAGCGCCGTGTCAGCACACTGATTAATGACCCACTGGTGGATGGCCCGCATTGCTTAAATATTGGCTAAGGGTCTTCTGCTGCACAGCAGAAGGATGCTTAGCTGTCTTCGTGGAAGCGTTGGGCAATCAGTTCTTCTAAGGCTGCCAAAGCTTCTGCTGCTTGCTCACCTTGCGCATTAATATGCAGTTGTGTGCCTTTACTGGCAGCTAGCATCATCACTGACATAATATTTTTGCCGTTACAGAGTTGCTCGGGTGTACGCCCAACACTGACCTGGCACGGAAAATTGCTGGCAACCGCAACGAATTTAGCTGCGGCCCGAGCATGCAAACCCAGTTTGTTGATGATGGTGACTTGGCAGCTAGGCATCTGTTTGGCTATCTGAGCGTACAACATCGCGGTGGCGGATTTGTACATTGCTAAGTTCTTTGCCGAGCGCCTGACCTAAACGCTGGGCCATATACACTGAGCGGTGTTGGCCACCGGTACAGCCAATAGCAATGGTGACATAAGCCCGATTACTGGCGGCAAAGCGCGGCAACCATTTAGCTAAGTAAGTGTAAATGTCGTTGTACATCTCTTCCACATCGGCTTGCTCACCCAGGTAGTCAACAATGGGTTGGTCAAGGCCGCAGTATGCGCGCAGGTCGGGTTTCCAATAGGGATTGGGCAGGCAGCGGATATCAAATACCACATCGGCATCCACAGGAACGCCACGCTTAAAGCCGAAGGATTCAATTAAAAAGGCAGTGCCAGGTTCGGGCTTATTCAGTAAGCGCAGTTTAATAATGTCCCGTAGTTGGTACAAATTAAGCTGTGAGGTATCAATGGTTAGGTCAGCCAGATCAATGATTGGCGAGAGCAGAGTCTTCTCTTCCTGAATCGCCTCGGCTAGGGAGCGCGAGTCATTGGTCAACGGGTGGCGTCGACGTGTTTCGGAAAATCTTTTTAATAGGGTTTCGTTGTCAGCGTCTAGGTACAGCACATCGCAGACAATATGTTTCTCCCGCAAATCTGCGAGTAATTCAGGGAAGCGTTCTAGCTGGTTGGGCAGGTTGCGCGCATCAATGGATACTGCAATCTGTGGGTAAGCTAGCTCAGTTGCGAGCAGGGTCCGTTCCGCCAGTTCTGGGAGTAACATCGCCGGCAAGTTATCAATGCAGTAAAAGTTATTATCTTCTAATACATCTAAAGCTGTGCTTTTGCCCGAGCCTGAGCGGCCGCTGACAATAATTAAACGCATAGGTAAAGACCTCTAGTTTTGCGCATCGAGTACAGCTTGGTATAAGGCTGCATTGTTTGGCGCGCTACGCAGGCGTTCGCGTACCTTGTCTTGCTCAAAAATGCTGGCAATTTGGCGCAGTAATTCTAAGTGTGCATCAGTGGCAGCTTCAGGTACCAAAAGAACAAACAGTAGGTCCACGGGCTCGCCATCAATGGCATCAAAATCAATTGCTGTTTCTAAGCGTAAGATTGCGCTAATGGGTGTATGGCAACCCATTAAACGGCAGTGGGGTATTGCAATACCATCGCCAAACCCTGTTGAGCCGAGCTTTTCCCGAGCAACTAAGCTTTCGAACAGCACAGCTTCATCGATGTCTGGTAAGTCGGCAGAAATTAAGTGGGCGATGTATTCAAGTACGCGCTTTTTACTGCCCCCCGGTACGTTCACTCTGGAGCGTTCCGGGGTCAGTATATGTTCTAATCGAATCATATAAGTATTAACGTTCTAGGGCGCCTTTTTGACGGGCCAGTAGTTTCTCTTTGTGTTTAATTAATTGACGATCCAGTTTGTCAACGAGGAGGTCAATGGCCGCATACATGTCTTCGTGCTCAGCGTTGGCAATAATTTCACCGCCGGCAATTAGCAGAGTCGCATCAATTTTCTGCTTTACTTTTTCAACGCTCAAGGTCACGCGGATGCTAGTGATTTTATCGAAGTGACGCTCTAGCTTAGCAAATTTATTATTAATGTACTCACGTAGGGCTTCAGTGACGTCTAATTGATGGCCTGTGATAGTGATTTGCATACTCTTCTCCTTAGCAGCACTGTTGTTAGTGCGTTGTTTAGCAGGATTGTAACGCCTGCGTAAAATAAGTGTTACTGACCAATGTCTATAAGAGTTGTTTCCGATCGGTTGAAGAGGCAATGCCAAGTGCTTCACGGTACTTGGCAATGGTGCGACGTGCCACTTGAATACCTTGCTCTTCCAGTAAACCAGCGATTTTACTGTCACTCAATGGTTTTCTTGGGTTTTCTGCTGCTACGATCTTTTCGATAATGGCGCGAATAGCCGTGGATGAGCATTCGCCGCCTTGTGTGGTGCTGACGTGGCTGGAGAAAAAATACTTCAGCTCGAATATGCCCCGTGGCGTATGCATGTATTTTTGTGTTGTTACCCGCGAAATGGTTGACTCATGCATGCCCACTGCCTCGGCTACTTCAGCCAGTACCACGGGTTTCATGGCTTCAGGGCCATAGTCAAAGAAACCCCGTTGGTAATCAAGAATTTCCGTTGCGACTTTGAGTAAGGTTTCATTGCGGCTTTGTAAGCTTTTAATAAACCAGCGCGCTTCTTGCAGTTGCGTACGTAAAAATGTGTTGTCAGCGCTGTTGTCGGCGCGGCGTACAAAACTGGCGTAATGGGCGTTAACCGCCAGACGAGGGGCAATTTCAGGGTTGAGCTCAACAATCCAACGGTTGTTGGTTTTGCGCACAATAACATCGGGCACTATGTATTCAGGTTCTTTGCTTTCAATCACTGAGCCTGGGCGCGGGTTGAGGGTTTGAATCAATTGCACAATGTTTTTTAGCGCGTCTTCTTTGATGCGCATGCGTCGCATAATTTGATTGTAGTCACGGGCGCCGAGCAGCTCTAAGTGCTCAGCACAGAGCTGTTGCGCTTGTGCCAGCCATGCTGTGTCACTGGGCAAGCTGTGCAGTTGCAGTAGCAGGCACTCGCTAAGGTCGCGGGCAGCAATGCCTGTGGGCTCGAACTGCTGCACCCGCTTGAGGACCATTTCCACTTCATCCATTTCAATGTGTTGCATCGGGTCAAAGGAGCTTTGGATTTCCTCTAGGCTTTCTTGTAGGTAACCGTCCTCGCCAATGCTGTCGATGATTACGGTGGCGATGGTGCGATCAGTCTCGGTCATTTTAGCGAGGTTGAGCTGCCACAGCAGGTGGCTTTGCAGGTCGACACCGACCGATGTGGTGCTGGTAAAGTCCCACTCTTCGCTATTGGAGCTAGGAATGTTACTGCTGGCGCTGGATTGGTAGATGTCATCCCATGAGGTGTCGATTTCGAGCTCGCTGGGAATTTGTTCCGGCCAATCGTCGCTTTGCGTAGCAGGCTGTTCAGCCGCAGCAGCGGTGTCTGTGCTCTGACTGTTTTCTTGCGGGGCGGTAGATTCATCGCTGGCTGATTTTTTGGCAGCATCAGGATCGCTCTGAACAGAGGTGCCATCCTCTTCCAGTTCAAGCATAGGATTACTTTCTAGGGCCTCTTGGATTTCTTCTTGTAGGTCCAGGGTCGACATTTGCAGTAAGCGAATTGCTTGCTGCAATTGCGGGGTCATGGACAGCTGTTGGCCCATTTTTAATACGAGTGAGGCTTTCATAGCGGAAAGGCATAACTCCTTATCATTAATGCGCTAAGTGATAGCGCCTAGCAAGATTTATGCCTGATTTTTTGCTGTTTGCCTAGACTTGACAAGCAATTATTGTACGAAAGTTGCTTTTATTTGCATTTGAATGAGCTGCTGACCTTGCTTTGCCGCTGTTTACAGGTGGAATTCCTGCCCCAAATACACGTCACGTACCAGTTGGTTTTCGAGAATACTTTCAGGTGAGCCCGTCGCAATGATTTGTCCATCACTGACAATGTAGGCTGTCTCGCAAATATCCAAGGTTTCACGCACGTTATGGTCGGTGATTAAGACGCCAATGCCTTTATCTTTTAAGTGCTGGATGATTTGTTTGATGTCGCCCACAGAAATAGGGTCAACACCGGCAAAGGGTTCGTCTAACAAGATAAACTTTGGGTTGGTCGCAAGGGCGCGGGCAATTTCCACTCGGCGGCGCTCACCACCCGATAAGCTCATGCCCAAGTTGTTGCGCAGGTGGGTGATGTTAAATTCTTGTAAAAGCTCGTCCAGTGCTTGCAGACGGCCGGCGCGGTCTAAGTCTTTGCGCAGCTCTAAAATGGCTAGGATATTGTCTGCCACACTCAGCTTGCGAAAAATAGAGGCTTCTTGCGGCAGGTAGCCAATCCCGGCACGGGCGCGGCCGTGCATCGGCTGGAAGCTGACATCATGCTGGTCAATTAATACACTGCCTTTATCGGCTTTGACCAAGCCAACAATCATGTAAAAGCAGGTGGTTTTACCTGCACCGTTCGGGCCGAGCAAGCCAACGACTTGACCGCTGTTGATGGACAGGCTGACATCGTGCACAACAGTTCGGCCTTTGTAAGATTTGGCCAGATTTTTTGCGGTCAAGGTGCTGCTCATGGATTATTTTACTCTGCTTTGCTGTCTTTGTTTTTCGGCTGAATGACCATGTTAACCCGTGGGGTTGGCGTGGTTATGGTGCCTTGTTTGCCGCGACCTGCAGTGACAATTTCTAGGTTGGTGTCGTAAACGATTTTTTCGCCGCGGAAAGTATTACCCTGCTGAATAACTTTGGCTTGGTCAATGATGATGATTTTATCGGTATTAGCAAAGTACTGGATGGTTAGGCCGTAGGCTTGGACAATTTCTTTATCGGGCGATGGCAGTTGCTCATAGTAAGCAGGCTTGCCTTCTGAGGTGAATACGTCAATGTCACCGTCATTGTTCATGGTGATGGTTACGGTGTCGCCGGTGATTTTTAGGGTGCCTTGGGTGATCACAACATCGCCGCGGTAAATGGCGATACCACGTTTGTCATCCAGTTCAGCGCTATCGGCTTGGATGTTAATTGGCTGGCTACTATCAGAGGGCAAGGCATGGGCCAAGCCGCTGAGTAAACTAAAACCAGTGGCAAGGACTAACGCTTTTGTTTTAGCGAACTTCATGTCGGCCTCTCACATTTGCAAGCAAATACATTTTGCTTTGATTTAAATAGGTTTGCATGCCGACACCAGTAGTCACACCGTTGGCAGCTTCAATTTTTACCGCAAGCTTAGTATGGGCGTATTCAGTAGCAGGCACATAGGTGAGCTGTTCGGTGGTGAGGATCGTTGGGCGACCCTGTTCGTCAGTGCGCTCAATGCGCACATTTTTGATTAACTCAACCTCTTCACCCTCAGGGCTGACAATGCTGCGCTCGCTGGTGATGTGCCATGGTAGCTCAGTGCCGCGAAACAACAATAAGTCCGGTTGCAATAATAGCGTCATGTCATCATTTTGCGTGTGCTCAAGGTGGGGACTGGTCAACTCATAATGCAGTGTGCCAGTCTCAGTAAATTGCAAAGTATGGGTGTTCTGTGCAAAAAAATCGATGATCTTGTCGTCTGCAGCCGCGGTTGCGGCGTTGCTATCCGGTGAGCTGTTTATATTCCAATAACCTAAGGCCGCCACCAGCAGCGCAATGGGTAAAAAGAATAAGGCTAAACGTAGGTTTGCGGACATTGGTATAACCCGTATTTATAAGTAAGCGTTTTGGGCTGCGCTCAGGCTGCCTTGTGCGGCCATAATAAACTCGCAGAACTCCCGTGCTGCACCTTCACCGCCACGTAAAGAGGTGACCGCTTGAGCATGCTGGCGCACAAAGCTGTTGGCATTGGCGACGGCCACGCCGAGGGCAACACAGCGGATTGGCGCTAAGTCAGGCAAATCATCCCCCAAATAGGCAACCTGTTGGTAAGAAAGTTGCAGTGTGCTGAGCAATTCATCCAAGGCTACGCGCTTGTCTTCGCGGCCTTGTACCACATGCTCGATGCCGAGGTTGGCGGCACGGCGCTCAACAATGGTAGAGGTGCGCCCAGTAATAATTGCAACCTGGATGCCCGAGTGCATGAGCATCTTAATGCCTTGGCCATCGAGAGTGCTAAATGCTTTAGCTTCGCTGCCGTCGGCTAAGAAATACAATTTGCCATCGGTGAGCACACCATCAACATCTAATACCAGTAAGCGTACGCCGCGGGCACGCTGGACTAAATCGATATTGGCAAGGTTTAGCATTACATTACTCCGGCACGTAATAGATCGTGCATATTCAAAGCGCCAATGGCTTGGTTGTTTTCATTGACCACGGGCAGCGAGCTGATTTTGTGATCTTCCATGATTTTTAAGGCTTCTGCCGCTAGCATCTCGGGGCGTGCTGTTTTGCCGCCGTGAGTCATCAGCTCGGCAATATTGGCCTCACGCACATCAATACCTTTATCCAGCGCGCGGCGTAAGTCACCGTCAGTGAAGATCCCGGCTAAAGTGCGGTCTGGCGCTAAAATCAGGGTCATGCCTAAGCCTTTTTGGGTCATCTCTAACAGCGTTGCGCGCAGTGAGGCATCGCGTGTTACTGCAGGCAATTCATCACCACTGTGCATCACATGCTCTACTTTAAGCAGCAGGCGTCGACCTAAAGCGCCGCCTGGGTGGGAAAAGGCAAAATCTTCAGGGGTAAAGCCTCGTGCTTCCAGCAGTGCTATGGCTAAAGCATCGCCTAACACCAGAGTGACAGTGGTGGACGAAGTTGGGGCGAGATTAAGGGGGCAAGCCTCTTTCGATACCTGGGTGTCGAGGTTCACTTGTGCGGCGTTAGCTAAGGTTGAGTCAGGGTTGCCGGTCATGCTAATTAAGGTCAAACCTAGGCGTTTGATTAACGGCAATAACGTAACAATTTCGTTGGTGGTGCCTGAGTTCGATAAGGCCAAAACCACATCATCTGCGGTAATCATGCCCATATCACCGTGGCTGGCTTCAGCGGGGTGAACAAAAAAGGCTGGGGTGCCAGTGCTGGCTAATGTGGCGGCGATTTTGTGCGCAATATGCCCAGACTTACCCATGCCCACCACTACCACGCGACCTTTGCAGTTGAGAATAAGCTCGCAAGCGCGGACAAAACTATCGTCAATGCGCGCTAACAGACTGCTAATAGCGTCTTGCTCAAGGCTGATGGTGCGCTTTGCCGAGGCGATAAGGGCGTCAGGTGAGAACATAATCAATAATTCTTTAAAGTAAAAAAATAATTATACGTGAAATCATTAAGCAACTCATTAGCTCTTATGTGTTTAAGGCGTCTGCTCAGTTAAGGGGTGTGGGCTTGCAAGATCCGAGGCTTCTTCGAGTCCTTTAAGTAGCTGGCTGGCATAGGGTGATTTTTTTGAAATGATGAAAGTTAACGGCATGCTATTAATGCTGACATAAGGCAATTTGATTTCGGTCATGCCCAATTGTTGTTGGGTTTCTTGCATAGGGGTGATGTAGTTGAGTAAATAGTCGCCGCGGTTGCGTAATAACATGGCTGTGGCTGCTTCATGCTTACTGGTGCGCACTGTTGTTATATTTAGCTTAGGGTCTGCGAGCCACTCGGTGGCCGGTGGCCAATAACTGTAACCACTGATGAGAATGATTTTTTTATTCTGCAAGCCGTCAGGTAATTGCGGTGTTGGCGCAAGGGGGTGGTAGAACAAGGCCAGAGTGGCTTCGCTAATGTAGATGGAGCTTTCCAGTACATGCCCAGCAAGCTCTTGCTTGCCAAGCGATCCGGGCCACAGATCGACTTCGCCGGCAATCAGTTGCGCATACAGACGTGCCGAGGGCAGGCCTTTAAAAACGATGTTGTAGCCTAGCTCGGTGAGCATGGATTCAGCGAGCTTGATGCCTGATCCTTGCGGTTTGCCGTTGGCGTCGGTGTAGGACAGCGGCGGAAACTCATAATAACCAACAGTGACGGTGGGTTGCGGCTCAGCGCTTAAGGTTAAAGTGCAGAGTAAGCCGATGCTCAGCAAGAGAGTGCGCAAGTAATTCATGGTCGGGTCTCGATTCATGGTGAGAATGTTATTTGTAGCATAATCGCTAATTTTTTGAGTCAGTTTGTTCGGTAAATGAGCACTGCTAAGGCTCTGATGAGGTTTTAGTATGGGGTGTGGCTGGAGGGCGCTGCTTGAGCCGGTGTAATTCGGTGCGGTATTTAAGAGGCGGGGCGCTAAACACTGTAGAATGGCTGCACAACCCATGACGGGATATAACGCTTAGAGTGAGAAGTACATGTCTTTTGCCCATTTAGGATTAATGCCGGCGTTGCTGGGTAATCTGCAGCGACTTGATTATCAGCAGTCTACCGCAGTTCAGGAACAGGCTATTGGTCCGGTTTTGGCCGGTAAAGATGTTTTAGCCGCTGCGCAAACGGGTACTGGAAAGACCGCAGCCTTTGCCTTGCCAGTGTTGCAGTTATTGCTCAGTCAGGGCGGTAAAGTGCAGCCTAACTGTGTGCGTACTTTGGTCTTGGTGCCAACCCGGGAGCTGGCTGAGCAAGTGCATGAGTCTATTGCGCAGTATCTGCATGAGTTGCCGTTACGCACGGCGGTGGCTTATGGTGGCGTCAGTATTAATCCACAGATGATGAAGCTGCGCCGCGGTGTCGATATTTTAGTGGCAACGCCTGGGCGCTTGCTGGATTTATATCAGCAAAATGCTGTGCGTTTTCATCAGATGCAGTTTTTGATACTGGATGAGGCAGATCGCATGTTGGACTTGGGCTTTGCCCAAGAACTGAATGCACTGTTTACTTTGATGCCACAAAAGCGTCAGACCTTACTGTTTTCAGCTACTTTTTCTGGGCCTATTCGCACCCTAGCTGGCAAATTACTAAATGAGCCGGTGCGCATTGATGTCACGCCTAAGCATGCGGCAGCGGAATCGGTTAAACAGAATCTGATAGTTGTGGATAAAAAAGACAAAACCGACTTGCTGTTGCATCTGTTAGAAGACCGTCAGTGGGGGCAGGTTTTGGTGTTTGTGCGAACACGTAAGGGCGCAGAATTGCTGACTAAAAAGCTGCTGGCCGCGCAAGTGCGCGCGGATGCGATTCACGGTGATAAAACTCAACCAGCACGTTTGCGAGCGTTGCAGGATTTCAAAAAAGATCGGATTCAGGTACTGGTTGCCACCGATGTAGCCGCCCGCGGCTTAGATATTGAGCAGTTGCCGCACGTGATTAACTTTGATCTGCCCACTGTTGCACACGATTATGTGCATCGCATTGGCCGTACCGGGCGCGCTGGGCTATCCGGTGAGGCGGTATCGTTAGTCAGTGCTGATGAGCTGGACGAGCTGATTGCTATTGAGGCCTTGCTAGGGCTTACGTTGCAACGCTTTGATGAGCCAGACTTTTATGCTGAGCACCGTTTGCCAGAAACAACCTTAGGCGTTGGGCGGGTTAAAAAACCGAAGAAGCCTAAAAAAGGTAAAGCGGCTCTAGCATCCGGGCAGATTCATTTGGGCGATGCATTTCCTGTAGAGAGCAAGCCGCAAGTGGTTGCTGTGCGGCAAATGCCAAAACTGGCTGTGCAGGGGCGCGGCAAGCCTAAAGCAAAGCCGAGCAAGGCTAAACCCCGTTAGGCTACGCCAGTGTCAGCGGGTAATGGGCAGTAATTGTCGGCAGTCTTTGGCGTGAAAGTCCGTTAAATCAGGCCAGAGGTTTTCGTTGGTGTTGACCTGCACAGCATAGCTGCCAGCGGCTTTTGCGGTTTTTAAATCCATCGAGAAATCGCCTACCATAATCATTTCCTGAGGCGCTACTTGCCAGTGTGCAGCAATTTTAAGCAGTCCATCAGGGTGTGGTTTGGGTGTGGCTTGTTCGCGACCGTAAATCAGAGGATCACTAAAGTAATCCAGCAGATCAATGGCTTGCAGGGTTAGCACAGCAAGTTCTTTGGCGTTGCGGGTCAAAATGGCCAGTTGGCGGCCTTGCTCGTGCAGCTGTTGCACCAGTTCAATGGCCCCTGGTGCTGGCTGCGAGTTAAGTGCGAGCTGGCGCTCATGCTCCAGTAGCCAAGCATGTTTTTGTTGCGCCTCAGTCTGTGGCAGTGATGCCAAGTGGCCTAATATATCGGCCTGCTCAGGTATTTCCAGCATGCGCCGTATATATAAAAAGTCGTGCACAGCAATGGTTAAAGTGCCGTCCATATCAAAGACCCAATGCTGACAGTATTTCAAGCGTGTTGGCATGTGTTTAACCCATTATATCCTTGTGCTGCCAGTCGCCCCGCGCACGGGTGAGGCCTTCTTGGGCGACCGAGGCAACTAGGCGACCGTCCCGAGTATAAATGCTGCCGCGGGCGAAACCACGCGAGTTACCCGCCCAAGGACTGTCCGTGGAGTACAGCAACCAGTCGTCGAGGCACACTTCTTCGTGAAACCAGATGGCGTGATCAAGGCTGGCCACTTGCATTTGCGGTTGCCAGATCGACGCGCCGTGGGGCAGTAAAGAAGTGGTCAGTAAGCCAAAGTCTGAGGCGTAGGCCAGCAGGTGTTTGTGCAGTGCCGGTGATTGCGGCAAAGTGCCGGCGGCCTTGAACCAAACTTGCTTAATAGGCTCGCTGATGGCTGGGTTAAGCGGGTCAAGCACTTGCACCGGACGAGTTTCAATAGCTTTGGCGCGGAGCATTTTATCGCGTTTTTCTTTTGATAGAGCTTTGGCCAGGTGCGGTGATAACTCTTCTTCAGGAATAAGGTCTTCTGGTTGCGGCACGTCAGGCATTTCAGTTTGGTGGCGAAAGCCTTCTTCTTGCTCATGGAAGGAAGCGCTGCAGGTAAAGATAGTGTGGCCGTTTTGAATGGCGGTGACTCGGCGTGTACTAAAGCTGCCGCCGTCACGGACGCGTTCAACTTGATAGATAACGGGTTTTTTCGCATCACCGGCACGTAAAAAGTAGCCATGCAGGGAGTTGGCTTGCCGTGCGCTATCGACAGTTTGGCTGGCTGCAGATAAGGCTTGCCCGAGAACCTGGCCGCCAAACAGCTGACGAAAGCCCAAGTCTTGGCTGGCGCCGCGAAATAAGTTTTCCTCGATGGTTTCCATACTCAATAGCGACACTAATTGGTCAAGAATTGAATTCATTGTGTTCCTCATGGGCTGGCAGAGAGATGATGTTGAGATGCTTGGTTGTGTGACTGCGGAAGGGATCTTAAGGCTTTTTTAGACTTTTGTCGGCCATTTGTCGCTGAAAACTAGCCGTGAGAACTTTGGGGTTTTGCCGACAACGGCTGCTGCGCTCAGTGCCAAGGAAGGTTCTAAAGTGTTTGTGCGCTGTTTATCCTGCCTTGGCTGAGCGGTATTTGCAGCGCTAGCAGTTGGCGGTTGCAGAATTTATTATCAGTGCTTGCGGTGGCGGCCAATGCCCCGTAACCTTTGCCGCGGAGAGTCGATCGGACAGTCGCTGTTTCGCTACTTCGGTAGTGAGAGGGAGGAAAGTCCGGGCTCCATAGGGCAAAGTGCCAGGTAACTCCTGGGAGGCGTGAGCTTACGGACAGTGCCGCAGAAAATTACCGCCTAAGCACGCAAGTGCCGGTAAGGGTGAAAAGGTGCGGTAAGAGCGCACCGCACGGCTGGTAACAGTCCGTGGCTAGGCAAACCCCACTTGGAGCAAGACCAAATAGGGATCCATTAGGCGTGGCCCGCGCTGGATCCGGGTAGGTTGCTTGAGGTCGTCAGTGATGGCGATCCTAGAGGAATGACTGTTCACGACAAAACCCGGCTTATAGATCGACTCTCCACTCTTTTATCTGACCAGCGACCGTTGGTCAGAGGATAAAAAGCCCAGCTCTTAATGAAACACTTTAACTTGTGCAGTTAAGGTGCTCGTTTGTATGCGGTTATTTTTATTATTCCCTTGTCGCGTAGAAACAGAATGAGTTAACCACTGCTAAGTTACAGACTTATATGGGTTTTCTTGTGTTTATAGCTTGACGCTGGGTGGCTCTGATTTCTATAGTGTGCATAAGTGGCATGAAGTGGGAAAAAGTGGGTTTTTCTACTGGAGTACTGCATAATATAGGGGCATAGCCGTGTTTCGCGGATCAAGCGCTATTAATCTTGACGCCAAAGGGCGCCTTGCGATGCCGAGTCGGTATCGGGAGGAGCTGATTGAGCGTTGTGAAGGTCAGTTGGTGATTACCATCGACCTTGCTGATCCGTGCCTATGTATTTATCCCTTGCCTGACTGGGAAAGAATTGAAGCCCAGCTCAGTCAAATGCCATCTCTACGTCCAGAAACCCGTCAACTTAACCGATTGTTGATCGGTAGTGCAGTTGATTTGGAGCTGGATAGTAGTGGCCGCCTGTTGATTCCTGCGCGTTTGCGCGAACAGGCAGGTTTAGCTAAGCAGGTCATGCTAGTAGGGCAGTTGAATAAGTTTCAGCTGTGGGATGAGAAGAAATGGAATGATTTACTCAGCGCTGATCTCGAGGATATTAAAAATCCTGATCACCTACCCGAAGAATTAATGAATCTGGTTTTATAATTATGAGCGAAGCGTTAAGTCACATCACCGTGTTGCTTGATGAGGCGGTTAGTGCCCTCAACGTGCGCCCGACTGGCTGCTATGTGGACGGCACCTTTGGTCGCGGCGGACACAGTCGACTTATTTTGCAGCAGCTCGCTAGCGCAGGACAGCTGTTAGGTTTTGATAAAGACCCGCTAGCCATCGCTACGGGTCTTGAGCTGCATCAGCAGGATCCACGCTTTTCTATTGTGCAGCGCAGCTTTGCCGAAATGGATGCGGAGCTTACGCAGCGCCAATTACTGGGTGCAGTGGATGGTGTACTGCTGGATCTGGGTGTGTCTTCGCCGCAAATTGATGATGCTGAGCGCGGTTTTAGTTTTATGCATGATGGCCCGCTGGATATGCGCATGAACCCTGAAGAGGGGATTAGCGCAGCACAGTGGGTGGCTGAAGTCAGTGCTGAAGAAATGGCCCGGGTCTTTAAAGAGTACGGTGAAGAGCGATTTGCAAGGCGTATGGCCAATGCAGTAGTGGCCCGCCGTGAGCAGCAACCGTTTACCCG
>RRZU011016502.1_pt1 | contig 48938 bp, 47 predicted proteins | sample 2165561 | NCBI WGS metagenome assembly RRZU01 (sample SAMN10456909, study PRJNA506462) | wastewater metagenome | isolation source: wastewater sludge | place: USA: Moscow, Idaho | reverse complement strand
AAGGGGTACCTTGCACTTTACCGCCACTGATGCATCCAGGGGCAGATAGAATATTACTATAGCTGCCGCTGGCATGCAGATGTGTTGATAAAATTCCGGGGCGATCACTGCGCGACAATACCACCGCCCCTGCACCATCGCCAAACAAAACACAGGTATTACGATCGCTCCAATCGAGTATTTTTGAGTAAATTTCACTACCAACGACTAAGGCATTGCGGCATTTTCCTGAACTGACAAACATATCGGCTGTTGCCAGCGCATAAACGAAGCCACTGCAAACCGCTTGTACATCAAATGCCGGACAATTTTCGATACCCAATTTATTTTGCAGAATACAGGCAGTACTTGGAAAAATCATGTCGGGTGTGGTAGTGGCAACAATGATGAGATCAATGTCTTTTCCGGTGACGCCGGCAGCCAGCATGGCATTCTGGCACGCATACAATGCTAGATCGCTGGCAACCTGATCCTCAGCGGCAATATGCCGCTGGGTAATGCCGGTTCGTGTTCGTATCCATTCATCGCTGGTATCAACGATACGCTCCAGATCGAGATTAGTAAGTATTTTTTCCGGTAAATAGCTACCTGTTCCAGTAATTCTTGAATACATTATCTTGTAACATCTTTAGAAGATATTTTTGGATGCTGAGAAAACTCAGCCACCCGCTCGCTAATCCGCCGCAACATTCCGCCACGAACTTCATCAGCAGCTCGCTTTATAGCAAAGCCAAAAGCATATTTATCAGCGGAACCATGACTTTTAATTACTATCCCGCGCAAACCCAAAAAACTAGCGCCATTATAGCAACGGTGATCAACGCGGCGTTTGAACGAATTAATGACAGGCATCGCAATGACGCCCGCTAGTTTTGTCAGCAAATTGCGTTTAAATTCTTCGCGCAAATAAGTTGCTAGCATTTGTGCCAGACCCTCCGATGCTTTTAAGGTGATATTGCCAACGAATCCATCGCAAACCACAACATCAGTCGTTCCCTTATAAATATCGGTGCCCTCGACATTACCATAAAAATTAAGCCCGCTAGCGCGCAATAATTCAGCTGCCTGTTTGACTATCTCGTTTCCTTTAATTTCTTCTTCACCAATGTTGAGTAACCCAACGCTTGGATATGCCTTGTCTTCCACCGAAGACACCAAGGATGCGCCCATGATTCCAAATTGAAATAAGTGCACTGCGGTACAGTCGACGTTTGCACCTAGGTCTAAAACATAAGTATGACCAATGCTAGTGGGCAAGATTACAGCCAGTGCTGGACGATCAACACCGGGAATCGTTTTTAACACGAAACGGGAAGTTGCCAATAGCGCACCTGTGTTTCCGGCACTGATACAAGCCTGTGCTTCGCCTGTTTTAACCAGATTGATGGAAACTCGCATGGAAGAGTCCTTCTTGCCACGTAGTGCTGCTGCCGGAGACTCATCCATGCCGATCACTTCACTTGCTGGATGTAAACGTATTCTAGTTCCGAGTTCAGAATTTGCGGCACGTAGTTCAGCCTCAATAGCATCGGGAATGCCAACAAGGATAATATTAGCATCAGGATCGCTGCGTAAATAATCGAGCGCGGACGGAACTGTGACATGTGGGCCATGATCACCGCCCATACAATCAATTGCTACCGTAATATCCAATTTTCAGTGCTCTTGTGGCTGCGAAAAACTTATATTCAGGTGTGTCGTAGCAATAGAGAAAAATTATTAATCGTTTTTTGTTTTGACGACTTTTTTGCCACGATAATATCCGTTTGGACTAATATGGTGACGCAAGTGAATTTCTCCAGTACTAGGTTCCACGGCTAATGGTGGGCTAGTCAGGAAATCATGCGAGCGATGCATGCCGCGCTTCGATGGTGACTTTTTTTTTTGTTTAACTGCCATTGCGATAACTCCTTAAGCTTAATTTGTCTTTTTTAATGCCGCCAATACTGCAAAGGGATGTGCTGGTTTTTTTTTGTCGATCAGATTATCTTCAATTGACTTTAGTGTTAGCGGGCTACACTCACCCTCTGCATGTCGCGATGAAATCGACAAACTAAGAATTACTTCATCTTCAATTAAATTGACCACATCCAAGTCAGGTGTTGCTAAAATAGCATCAATAGTATCGTCTTCGTCAACCTGTTGCAGCTCTGTTTCATTTTTTGCCAGCAACAAAAATGTCTTTAGATCAATTTCGCAAGCCAGTTTCTCAAGACAACGCTGACAATTCAGATGAATTCTGCCTTTTACTTCCAGCTGCAGGCCAGGCTTTGCATTCTTGTCGAGCTGACCACTAATTTGATAGATTAGCTCTCCTGTTTTGTCAAACAGCAAATCATGCAGACGCACAAGATCAGCCATCGGGATTCTACCATGACGTATACCCGCATTTTGAACAAAATCTAGAGGGTCTATCATTAACCTAACAGACATAAGGCGCGCATGTTATATTTTTTACTCATAAGTGTCAAAAAATAAAGAAGGAAATTTTGAAAACACAAAACGACTTTACGCAGCAAATTATACTGGGATCCGGTTCAGTCTATCGCAAAGAATTGCTTCAACGATTGCAAATTTCTTTTGAAACGAGCAATCCCCAAATTAACGAAGCGCCGCTAATCAATGAATTACCCGAGCAAACGGCTGCACGTTTAGCTGAGGCAAAAGCCCGCGCGGTAGCCAAAACTTATCCACAAGCGCTTATCATTGGCTCAGATCAAGTGGCAGCATTAGGGGATATTCGTCTTGGCAAGCCGATGAATCATGCTAATGCCGTGGAGCAATTACGACAGACACGAGGAAAGGAAGTTGTTTTTCATACTGCCGTATGCGTCCTGAATAGTTTCACGGATAAACTACAAATACGCGTTATTCCATACCATGTGAAATTCCGCCAGTTGAGCGATCAGCAAATCGAGAATTACTTGTTAAAAGAGCTACCTTATCAGTGCGCCGGCAGCGCGAAATCTGAAGGACTCGGCATTGCGCTTATTGAACGAATGACGGGAGATGATCCTAGTGGATTGATCGGATTGCCTCTCATCACTTTAATCGACATGCTGACTCTTGAAGGAGTCAAGATAATTTAATGTACTCAGAACTTGAATTTATTGATAAAATTTCCTAATTGCAAATAGCAGGATAATGTAAAATGACTACGACGGTTCGAGACTTAAATTATTTATAAATTGACACGCCGATGCGGAAATATCATGTTTATCCAGTTATTCTTGTGCTGATTATCAGCATACTGACAAATGGATTGAGCTTGTCTTTTCGAGGAGAAGTTTTTGCCCATGAACTGGATCATATTCGTCAATCATTATCTGCGGATCCTGCAACACATCTGGAATTGCATCGAAATAATGTAGCCTGGGATGGTGTTGATCTTGATGCAGCCACTCATTTATGTTTGCACTCCGTGGGGCAGTACCAACCATTTTTCTATAATTCTTTTCCACACCTTCCCGATCTGATCGTTACAGAAACTATAACTGTATTCATTTCCTCATTTATTCCTGAAACAATTCCGGATTTACCCCTGCGCCCTCCTCGAAGCACTTTTTAAGCTAGATCAAAAAAAATTTAGTATTTGTGGATTACATTTATTAATCCACAGCCGTGGCGCAGATCAATTCAAATTTCATGATGATCTGTTTTACACATGCGTGAGCAGATGCCGGGAGAATTCTATGAAACCGATCAGTCTGTCTAGGCCTTGCAGTTGGGTGGCAACAGAATTATGGATCATGCTACTGGGTTGTATTCTATTACTGTTTTTTTCATCTCAGATAAAAGCCGGTGCTGACACCTTTAGTGACGCAGCACATCGGATAAATGATCATTCAGCTGAATCTTCAATCAATGAGGCGAGTAATCTTACGTTACACGATGCGGTCAATCTTGCATTACTTCGTAATCCAGAGCTGGCGGCTTTTTCCAAAGAAATGCGCGCATTAGAAGGCGCGACTCTACAAGCTGGGTTGCTAAGAAATCCGGAATTGTCAGTAAATGTTGAGAATGTTGGAAATATCCAGAAGATCCGCGGTGACATTAATGCACCCGATTCGATAGTGCAAGAGGTTGTACAGCAGGTCACGACCATACGCATTGGTCAATTAATCGAGTTAGGCGGAAAGCGCACCGCCAGAGTGAACGCAGCTTTACTTGGAGAAGAGCTGGCAGCCAAGGATTATGAAACCAAACGCATCGAAATTATTGCCCGAGTTGCCGGTGTGTTCACAGAAGTGCTCGCTGCGCAGGAGCGGCTTAAACTTGCCGCAGAAACTAATCAAGTGGCGCAAAACGTAGTCAATACCGTCACGGGACGTGTACAAGCAGGGAAAGTACCACCCATCGAAGAAACCCGAGTGAAAATAGGTCTATCGACGACGCGCATTGAGCAGGAACAAGCGCAACGAGATCTGATATCAGCACGCAGGCGATTAGCGCTGTTATGGAACAGCTCCTCACCGCAATTCGATAAAGTTTTGGGTAATATGGAAATAATGACTGCGCCACCAAATTACCAAGTGCTTGAAAAGAAAGTACTAGACAATCCAATGGCGCTCCGCGCCTTGAAGAATATCGAGCATCGCAAAGCGTTATTGGAGGTTGAACAAACCCGCCGCATTCCCAACCTGACCCTAAATGCAGGAGTCGTAAATTATGCTCTGGTGGGTGGCAATACGGCAATAGCAAGCATAATGATGCCATTACCGCTATTTGATCGTAATCAGGGTAACCTCAAAGAAGCTTATCAACGTGTAGACAAAGCCGAAGATGAACAGACGATGATGGAACTTAGGTTGAAAACAGAATTAGCGCAAACTTACGAAGCAATGCTGGCAACCTGGAATGAGATCAACCTGTTGCGCGACGAGATTTTGCCTGGAGCAAAAAGTGCTTTTCATGTAATGCGTAGAGGCTATGAATTGGGCAAATTTGGTTTGCTGGAATTGCTGGATGCGCAACGCGTGCTATTTCAGAATCAATTGCTCTACATCCGCGCACTGGCAAACTATCAGCGATTGATGAATGACATAGAACGCTTGATCGCAGCGCCTATCGACAGCATTCTAAATCATCGTGGTATAGAGAAAAAGGTTAAGGAATAAATATGGATAAAGCGCGATTGATACCAATTTTGATTGTGATCGCCGTTGGAATTGTATTGGGTGGATTGATTTTAACCGTGGATAAGCCATCTGGGGGTTCAATGAAGATGGGAGACATTCATGCCAATGAAGAATCAGCCGAAGATCAGCCTGCTATTGGGCCAAGAGGGGGCAAGCTGTTTACAGATCATGACTTTAGTCTGGAGCTGACTATTTTCGAAAAAGGCGTACCACCACAGTTCCGGGTTTATTTGTATAAAAGTGATAAATTGCTATCACCCACTTCTGCTACCGTAAACATCACATTAACTCGGCTGGGTGCACCGGCGCAGTTGATTCAATTTACTCCTGAAGCAAATTACTTGCTGGGAAATCAAATCATCGAGGAACCGCATTCATTTGATCTCGCTATTACCGCAGCGCTCAATGACAAAATCTTACGCTGGAGCCATAGCCAAGTGGAAGGACGAGTAGAAATAAGCGACGATATGCTAAAAAGTATGGGGATTGAGCTTTTCACCGCCGGACCAACAACTATCAAGCCCAAACTCAGATTACCGGGAGAAGTAATATTTAATGAACACAACATAGTGCGCGTAGTACCACGAGTTCCCGGCATGGTGACTGTGGTGCATGGCCATCATGGCCAGCATGTTAAAAAAGGTGATGTGCTGGCCGTTATCGAAAGTCCGATGCTAGCAGACTTGCGCAGCCAATATTCTGTAGCCAGAAAACGGCTGACACTGGCAAAAACGACTTACGAGCGAGAGAAACAGTTATGGGAAGAAAAAATCAGCGCTCAACAGGAATTTCTTTTGGCAGAAGAATTATGGAATGAAGCTCAGATTGCCTTAGAGTTGGCTGCCACCAAATTGCTTGCACTAGGCGTGCAACCTGAATCTAGTTTCTTGAGAACAAACATTACACAGTATGAAATACGCGCTCCAATTTCCGGAATCATTATTGCCAAATCCGTTGCACTTGGCGAGGTACTCAAGGAAGACAGGGAAATTTATACTGTCGCGGACGTATCGACAGTATGGACGGCTGTTACGGTTTATCCTAAAGATCTTAACGTGATTCGAGTTGGTCAGAAAGTTACAGTGAAGGCAACGGCTTACGACATAAAGAGCGAAGGAAGTGTGACTTACATTTCCACCTTGATCGGCGGACAAACACGTACGGCAACAGCCCGGGTTGAGCTGGATAATAGTGATGGCAAATGGCGCCCCGGTATGTTTGTGAATGCTGAACTAATAGCCGAAGAAATTGAGGTACCTGTTGCGGTTTCTGTTGATGCCATACAAACGTTCCGTGATTGGTCGGTGGTATTTGGTCGTTATGGCCAGTATTTCGAGGCTCGTCCTTTGGAGTTGGGACGCAGTGATGGCGAAATGGTTGAGGTTCTCGAAGGGCTTACTCACGGTGAGCAATACGCCGGAGGCAACAGCTTTGCCCTTAAAGCTGAATTAGGAAAATCGGGTGCAAGTCATGATCACTGAATATAAGTATAGCTAGTGATAGTGAGAAGGTAGCTGGCAAAGTAAACCGAATCATTTACCTAAGGTAAAAAAGCATGTTTGAACGCATTTTACAGATAGCAATAAATTATCGTGGCATTGTTCTAGTGGCAGTATTTGCAATGGCGCTGTTTGGAGTTCATAGCTATCAGAATCTTCCTATTGATGCGGTTCCAGACATTACCAATGTTCAGGTTCAAATCAATACGGTAGCACCCGGTTATTCGCCGCTGGAAGCAGAGCAGAGATTGACCTTTCGAATAGAGATAATTATGGCTGGTTTGCCTAGCCTTGATTATACGCGTTCCATCTCGCGTTATGGTTTATCGCAAGTCACTGTTGTGTTCAAGGATGGCACGGATATTTACTTTGCGCGCCAACTGGTCAGCCAGCGCATTCAAGAAGTTAGAGGTCGTTTGCCAGTCGGAATAGAACCGCGAATGGGGCCGATTTCAACTGGTCTTGGTGAAATATTTATGTGGACAGTTGATGCCCAGGAAAATGCCAGAAAACCGGATGGTAACTTGTATACATCGACGGATCTGCGCGAAATCCAAGACTGGATTATCCGGCCGCAGTTGCTAACGGTCAAGGGAGTTACTGAAGTTAATTCGGTCGGAGGTTTCGTCAAGCAGTTTCATGTGACGCCCTATCCAGAGAAACTGATTTCGTTAGGCTTAACGCTTCAGGATGTAGTAACTGCGCTGGAACGCAATAATCAAAATATTGGTGCAGGTTATATTGAGAAAAGCGGCGAGCAATACTTGATTCGCGTGCCCGGACAGGTAAAAAATCTAGATGAAATTGGTGAGATTATTCTTAGCAGTTGGCAAAGCATACCAGTGCGTATCAAGGATGTTGCGGATGTAATATTGGGCAAGGAATTGCGTAGCGGTGCGGCCACACAGGACGGCAAGGAAGTTGTGCTCGGCACAGTTCATATGTTGATCGGAGAAAACAGCCGGATAGTTGCTCAGGCAACTGCTGACAAGCTGGTGGAAATTAATCGCAACTTGCCCGAAGGCGTTGTCGCCACACCCGTTTATAACCGCACTTCATTGGTGGACAAAACCATTCAAACTGTCGCGTCTAATCTGTTTGAAGGTGCTGTCCTGGTCATTGTAGTGCTGTTTTTGTTTCTTGGTAACATACGTGCAGCGCTGATTGCTGCATTTGTTATCCCACTTTCAATGTTATTTACCCTGAGTGGTATGGCTGCAAATAATGTCAGCGCAAATCTGATGAGCCTGGGCGCTCTGGATTTCGGCATTATTGTAGATGGGGCCATCGTTATTATTGAAAACTGTATTCGGCACTTAGGAAAAGAACAAAAGCGATTAGGCAGAATGCTAACACTCAGTGAACGCTTAGTCGTCGTGTTTGCTGCTTCCAAGGAAGCACGACAAGCGCTATTCTTTGGTGAGTTCATCATTATCATAGTCTATCTACCTATCTTTGCCTTGACTGGTGTAGAAGGGAAAATGTTCCATCCAATGGCCTTCACAGTTGTGACTGCGTTGTTAGGCGCGTTTATTCTTTCTGTGACGTTTGTTCCCGCTGCAATCGCGCTATTCTTAACTGGCAAAATAGAAGATAAAGAAAGCCGTATAGTAATTTGGTCCAAAAAGATCTACTTACCAATGCTGACTGCTGCGATGCATAACAAAGGGCTGACTATCATGCTTGCTGTCGTTATCGTCGTGCTTTCAGGCTTACTTACAACTCGTATGGGTAGTGAATTTGTGCCGAGTCTTAACGAGGGGGATATCGCGTTACATGCAATACGTATTCCTGGTACAAGTCTGACCACAGCTATCGAGATGCAAAATGAACTGGAACAGAAAATTAAGACATTTGCCGAAGTTGACAAAGTTTTCTCTAAAATTGGAACCCCGGAAATTGCCACTGATCCTATGCCACCGAATGTGGCTGACATTTTTATCATACTGAAGCCCCAGGAAGAATGGACTGGTCTGATACAGACCAAAGCCGAATTAATTGCTGCCATGGAGCAGGCGGTTAATGATGTACCGGGAAATAATTACGAATTCACTCAACCAATACAAATGCGGTTTAATGAATTAATTTCCGGTGTACGTGCCGATGTTGCTATAAAGCTATTTGGCGATAACATGGATGTTCTGCATGATGTCGGAGATAAGATTCAAGCGGTGCTGGAGACAATTCCAGGGGCAGCCGATGTAAAAATTGAGCAGCTTACCGGATTACCGACGCTTTCCATACAAATGAATCGAACAAAAATGGCGCGCTACGGACTGAGTGTGTTTGAGATACAAAATGCGATCATGATTGCGATTGGTGGTATGAGCGCTGGACTCATTTATGAAGGAGATCGTCGCTTCGAATTACAGGTTCGGCTTCCTGAGCACCTGCGTGTCGATATCGAGACACTCAAACGTTTGCCCCTTTCATTGCCTGGCACCCCCGCGCTTCCCGGTATGCCAGCAAATGCAACCGCTTATCTTACGCTGGGTGAGGTTGCTGATTTTGATATTGTCGAGGGGCCTAATCAGATTAGCCGGGAAAATGGAAAACGCAGAGCAGTTGTCAGTGCAAATGTGCGAGGGCGGGATCTGGGTTCGTTCGTTCATGAAGCACAGAAACAAATTGCAGAACAGGTGCAAATTCCAGTGGGCTACTGGGTTGTATGGGGCGGACAATATGAACAATTGGTGTCTGCTACAGAACGTCTTCAAATTGTAGTGCCGATTGCGCTCGGGTTAATTTTTACCTTGCTTTACTTAATGTTCGGAAATTTTCGTGATGGGTTGATTGTATTTACTGGCGTTCCCTTTGCACTTTCTGGCGGTGTAGTAGCCTTATGGCTGTTTGATATTCCCTTCTCCATCTCCGCAGCCGTAGGATTTATTGCTCTCTCTGGAATTTCTGTATTAAACGGGATAGTGATGTTGACATTCATTCGTAATTTGCGCGAACAAGGGTACACGCTTAATGATTCGATTCATACGGGTGCTTTGACGCGATTACGACCCGTATTAATGACGGCTTTGACCGACGCCATTGGTTTTGTTCCCATGGCTATTGCAACAAGCATAGGTGCAGAAGTGCAGCGACCATTAGCCACCGTTGTAATCGGCGGCATATTGTCGTCGACAGCGTTAACGCTGCTAGTGCTACCGGTGTTGTACCAGATCGCACATGGAAGAGACATAAGTAGAAAATAACCTAGGTTGACCCTGCCCAAATCTTATTTCGCCAGTGACGCACCCCACCGCAAGTGGCAGCAAACTAAACTCATAAAAGATTCTTCTTGTATTATGAAATAGAAAACTCAATCTGCTGATCAAATAACAGCAGTTTCTTCTTCAAATAACAATACTACTTTGCTATCACTATCCATATCAATCGTCACTTTACCACCATTGACTAAGCGTCCGAATAATAATTCGTCGGCAAGCGCACTACGAACTGTATCTTGGATTAAGCGCTCCATAGGTCGCGCACCCATGAGCGGATCGAAACCATGCTGCGCAAGATATTTACGCAATCTCTCGGTAAATGTTGCTTCGACTTTTTTCTCTTGCAACTGATTCTCAAGCTGAATCAAAAATTTATCAGAAACCCGTTGAATAATTTCCTGATCTAATGAAGCAAAAGAAATAACAGCATCCAGTCTATTACGAAATTCAGGAGTAAATAATCTCTTAATATCAATTAATTCATCGCCAGCAGAATTTGATTTTGTGAAACCAATTGATGTTTTCGTAAGCGCTTCCGCACCTGCATTTGTAGTCATGATAATAATGACATTACGTAAATCCGCTTTACGTCCATTATTGTCAGTCAATGTACCATAATCCATAACTTGCAGAAGAATATTAAAAATATCTGAATGTGCTTTCTCGATCTCGTCCAATAATAAAACAGAATAGGGGTGTTTGATCACAGCCTCAGTTAACAACCCACCCTGGTCATACCCTACATAACCAGGCGGCGCACCAATCAACCGGGATACCGCGTGACGTTCCATATATTCGGACATATCAAAACGATGCAAGTGAACGCCCAAAGCATAAGCTAACTGTCTTGCCACTTCAGTTTTCCCAACACCAGTCGGGCCTGTAAAAAGAAACGAACCAACCGGTTTTCTTGGATTACCTAACCCGCTTCTTGCCATTTTAATAGCCGCTGTCAATGCATTAATCGCATTGTCTTGACCAAAAACGACCGCTTTCATATCACGCCCCAAGGTTTTCAATTTACTACGGTCGTTAGTAGAAATGTTCTGCGATGGAATTCTTGCGATCTTAGCGACCACACTTTCAATCTCTCCTTTACCAATAACTTTTCGTTTCTTCGATTTCGGCAATAATCGCTGCGCGGCGCCAGCCTCATCAAGCACATCTATAGCTTTATCTGGTAAATGCCTATCATTAATATATCGTTCTGATAATTCCGCAGCAGAAACTAGTGCACTGCTAGTGTATTTAACCTTGTGATGTTGTTCATAGCGTGATTTCAGGCCTCGTAAAATAGCAACTGTTTCGTCCACACTTGGCTCGTTAACTTCTATTTGCTGAAAACGCCTCGATAATGCATGGTCTTTCTCAAAAATTCCACGATACTCACTAAAAGTTGTCGCGCCAATACAACGCAATTGTCCTGTATTTAAAATCGGTTTCAGTAAATTTGAAGCATCCATAACTCCGCCAGATGCAGCACCAGCACCAATAAGCGTATGAATCTCATCAATAAATAAAATAGCCGCAGGATTATCAGTTAATTGTTTTAGTAAAGTTTTTAAACGTTGCTCAAAATCTCCCCGATATTTTGTACCCGCTAATAAAGCCCCCATATCGAGTGAATAAATCTGATGTTTCAAAAGCAATTCAGGTACATTCCCCTCAACAATTCGCTTCGCTAAGCCTTCTGCAATCGCCGTTTTTCCAACACCGGCTTCTCCAACTAGCAGTGGGTTATTTTTACGGCGCCTACATAAGATTTGTATTACACGTTCAATTTCTTTTTCACGCCCCACCAAAGGATCAATTTTATTTATTAGTGCCAAGTGATTTAGATTTACTGTGTAATTCTCAAGTAGCCCAGCAGAACTTAATTCATGTTCAACATCGCTTTCACCTGCAGTTTTAGCATCACTCTCATGCGACATTTTCTTAATGTTGTGTGAAATATAATTAACCACATCCAAACGAGTCACTCCTCTTTGATGCAAGAAATAAACTGCATGAGAATCTTTTTCTCCAAATATCGATACCAATACATTAGCACCCGTTACCTCCTTTTTCCCAGATGACTGAACATGCAATATAGCACGCTGAATAACACGCTGAAAACCAAGTGTAGGCTGCGTATCAACTTCCTCATCACCTTTAATCACAGGAGTATGACGTGTTATATGATCTAACAATACTGCTCGCAAATCTTCTATATCCACCAAACAGGCACTTAATACTTCAGCTGCACTTGTATTATCTAGCATCGCCAACAACAAATGTTCTACCGTAATAAATTCATAGCGCTTCTGCCTCGACTCTACGAATGCCATATGCAAACTAACTTCTAAATCTGGTGCGATCATTTCAGTTTTTCTCCATTACACACTTAAGAGGATGCTGATTCCTTCTGCTAAATTCAACTACTTGCTTGACCTTAGTACTTGCAATATCGCCAGGGTATATACCACACAGGCCTACTCCTTCTGTATGCACCTTTAACATTATTAATGTCGCCTGTTCTTGGCTCATGGAGAAAAACAGCTTTAGTACCTCAACCACAAACTCCATTGGAGTGAAGTCATCATTTAATAGTAAAATTTTATAAAGAGGCGGCGGCTTGTGCTTAACCTTCTCTTGTGAAAGTTTAACGGTTCCAGACTTGCTCTCCGTCATGAATGTTTCCTATTCAAACTGATAAATTTCCAATCATAAATATAGTACAAAAGACACCATTACACTAGAGACATATTTAACGATTACGACAAAAATTTCAAGTATCTTGAGACAATTAACTTTCCCTTAGTCACAAAAATGGCGTAACCGCTTGACTTTAACCTAAGATTTGCGTAAAACAGCAAATGGCGTTTGACTTTAAATTATTTACGGATCAGTTTTATCCATAAATAACCTTAATTTCAAATAGTATCAGGGTTTCCGGCCCAGTTTTTATATAGGAAGTAGAAATGGCAACAGGCACAGTAAAATGGTTCAATGATTCTAAAGGTTTTGGTTTTATTACTCCTGATGACGGTAGTGAGGATTTGTTTGCACACTTCTCGGCAATCAATATGTCTGGTTTTAAAACCCTTAAGGAAGGTCAAAAGGTGAGCTTCGATGTCACTCAAGGACCAAAGGGGAAACAAGCCTCAAATATCCAGGCCACCTAACTCTCATAACTACTGGCCAAACAATAACAAAATTTTTCTTTTACCTCTTATATAATAGCCCCTTTGCTTTGTCGAGTTACACGTAGCAAGGGGTTTACTTTCGAATTTACTCCTTATTTTATAGCCGGATAAATAACATTCATGAGTATTTAGCTCATGGAATCAATCAAGGCATTACCGAAAGCCGAGCAAGAAACTTTCTTAGCATTAGTCATTTGCCGAGCAAAATCATAAGTAACAATTCCGTTCTGAATAGTCTTTTCCATAGATTTAATAATTTTGTCGGCTGCTTCACCCCATCCAATATGTCGCAACATCATTTCTGCCGATAATATTATTGAACCAGGATTTACTTGATCTTTACCAGCATACTTAGGTGCTGTGCCATGTGTAGCTTCAAAAACTGCCACCACATCGCTGAGATTAGCGCCAGGTGCTATCCCTATTCCACCCACCTGGGCAGCCAAAGCATCGGATATATAATCCCCATTTAAATTCAACGTTGCAACAACATCATACTCTTCTGGACGAAGCAAGATTTGTTGCAGAAAAGCATCAGCAATTACATCTTTGATAACAATTCCACCCAGTGTAGAAGGTAATTTCATCCAAGGTCCACCATCCAACAATTTCGCTCCGAATTCATTGGCTGCCAATGCATATCCCCACTTTTTAAATGCACCCTCAGTAAACTTCATAATATTACCTTTGTGCACAAAAGCAACCGACTCACGTTTATTATCAATGGCATACTGAATCGCTCTTCGAACAAAACGCTCCGTTCCCTCTTTTGAGACCGGTTTAATACCGATACCAGAAGATTGAGGAAAACGTATATTCGTCACCCCCATATCTTTAACCAAAAAATTAATTACCTTTGTTACAGATTCTGACTCGGCTTCCCACTCTATGCCCGCATAGATATCCTCAGAATTCTCACGAAAAATAATCATGTCTGTTTTTTCTGGATTCTTTAATGGACTCGGAACACCGCTAAAATAGCGTACAGGTCTCAAACAAACATATAAATCTAGTTGCTGCCGTAAAGCAACATTAATTGAACGAATTCCACCACCAACCGGTGTTGTTAACGGGCCTTTAATTGAAACCACAAACTCTTTGGCCGCCTGCAATGTCTCTTCTGGTAACCATACATCTGATCCATAAACTTGCGTTGATTTCTCACCCGCATAAATTTCCATCCACGAAATTTTTCGTTGAACACCATAAGCTTTTTCAACAGCTGAATCAACAACACTACGCATTACTGGAGTGATATCAACACCAATCCCATCACCTTCAATAAAAGGAATTATTGGATTGTCAGGCACATTTAATGAATAATCATCATTAACCGTAATCCGCTCTCCCTTACTAGGCACTTTTATATGCTGATACATAACATCTCCAAATATTCAAAACAAATGCAATTTGCAAGAAAAACTCTGCCAATCTAAAATAAACTCGACCATTCTATGCTATGTATTATACGTGCAAACACAATACCTTTCCATGATGGCAAGCAACCCTATCCTTGCACCTCGCATTTGCATCAGCAGCAATGTGGTCATTTGCCTTACAAAACCTTTTTGGAGTGTTTCATTCCCTCACAATGAATATTAATCTTCTAATTCCAAATCTATTTTGGTCTGACACTTCGCAACCAGAAATCTATGATGGTTTATTAATGCATTCTTTAGAAACACTACTATCTAAAAGTCTCTCTAGAACAAATTCATCCCTCGAAATGGAAATCTGGCTATGTAAACAGTTTAATCTGGAACAACAACATGGGAATTGGCCTATTGCACCGGTGATGTTACACCTCGACGCACCCGTTTTGGCAAAAACAAGTAAAGATTTCTGGATGCGTGCCGATCCTGTTCATCTCCGCATTGAACAAAACCATATCATGCTAGCAGACAGTCAATCTTTCGAAATCTCCCCAGAAGAAGCGGAGCAATTAATACAAGACTTGAATCATAATCTAGGTAACCAGGATTTTATTTTTTCAGCTTTCCATCCCCATCGTTGGTACATTCGAATACCCAAAGCACCTGAAATTCTGACACATACACTCAGTCACGTCACATGCAAAAACATTAATGATTTCTTGCCAACAGGAAAAGACAGCATCATCTGGCATAAAATCTTTAATGAAGTGCAAATGCTTCTGCATGAGCACCCGGTTAACCAAGCTCGTGAATCTCGCGGCGAATTGATCATTAATAGTATTTGGCCTTGGGGAGGAGGAAAAATACTTCAATCAATACATACTCCTTACACACATGCATGGAGTAATAATGATTTTTCTCAATCACTAGCACTGGCTGCTAATAATATCAATTATTCAAATCTACCTACAGATGTTAACAAATGGCTCCAAACTAAAATATCAGGAAATCATCTTGTAGTATTGGATTCGCTGCGTAGTCAAGCAATATACAAGAATGCTTATGAATGGCGAGAAACTCTCAGAAATTTGGAACACAATTGGTTTCTACCCTTATACACAGCAATTAAAAACGGAAAAATTAAACAGCTCACTATAACAACATCGAATGAGTCCGCTTCACATGATTTTGTAATAACACACTCTAATCTATGGAAATTCTGGCTATTTAGTAAACCACTCTTCACTCATAGCAGAAAAATCAACTAAAAAATACTTTATATAATAGCAACAGCGCATCTTAATTTAAGCTCTCAAGAATAAGGAATTATCGTGCCAAAAAACTCATTATTAAGTAACGTCAAGCCCTATTTGACTATTTGTATTTCGTTGATTCTATTGCTCATCATTATAGCAGATGCATATGTTACCAATGAACTCCCGCCCCATTGGCAAACTGCATTATGGTTTTCTTTACTTTTTACAATACTGATAGTAATTATTCAGTTAGCGCAAACCGAGAAAAATTCCAGAAGCCTTAGCAATCAACTCAATGTTACTAAGGAAAGGCTCGGAAATGAGATTAAACATCGGCTTTGGGCAGAAAAAACAGCCTCAGAAAACAAGATAAAATCACAATTTATTGATGAAAATTTCCCTGTTATGTTGGCCTATTTTAATACTGAGCTCCGCTGTCGGTACCATAATCGAATTTTCCGCCGATGGTTTGGGTTAAATCCAGATCAGATCGATGGTCACCTTTTAAAAGAATTCTCAAATGCCGAATTCTTTTCTGATATCCAGAATAATATTGAAAAAATCCTAACAGGAAAAACAGTACATAACGAACGAATCCTTAAATCTATCAAAGGCTTTCCCTATATTTTTACAGAGCAATATCTTCCTCATATTGACAATAAAGGAAAAACTATTGGCTTCTATACATTGCACACCCCTCGCGCACAGGAAAAAAGTCGTATACCCTCAAAAAACAATAAAGATGAAACTAAAATAAAACCAGAGTTAAAACAATCCATTGAGGCACCAACCAATAACGATATAAAGCTTCAACAAAACAATCAACCATCCACATCTAAATCAGGAATTACTGCTGCACGCATTGCTCAAGCAATTGATGGCGAAGAGTTTAATCTTTATTGTCAGAAAATAATCCCTATCAAATCTACTGATGCATCCTCCTCGCATTATGAAATTCTGATTCGTATGCATGAGGAAGAAAATAGCTTGATGCCCCCAGGATCGTTCTTACCCCTAGTCGATCAATTCAAAATGATGCCCAAGCTGGATCGATGGATCATCAACCATATCGTTAAGTGGCTATCGGTTCATCCAAAAACCAATTCGGTATTTCACCTTAATTTAGCCAAAGATACTTTAAAAGATGCAACCTTCCCTAGTTTTATTCAAGATCAGTTACAAAAAACCAAGGTCGCCGGCTCTAGTCTTTGTTTTGAAATTGAAGTTTCAGATGCAGAAGACAGTACAGCAGACACACATATCTTCACACAAAAGATTCATGAATTGGGTTGTCTGGTTTCACTCTGTAGCTTTAGCGATAATTCTGAGTCATTAAATCTGCAGAGTAAAATAAAAGTGGACTACCTGAAAATCGATGGCAGCATTGTTTGCAATATACTTCGCGACGAAGAAGATTTAGCCAAAATAATAGCTATCAATCAGATCGCTCAAGATGCTACTGTCAAAACGATTGCTGAATTAGTCGAGACGGATGATATCATTGCGAAATTACAAGAAATTGGCATCGATTATGCACAAGGATTTGGTATTGCAAAACCTCACCCCTTTAATGATCTTGAAACTTAATCCCAGATCATAAATGCCGTTCAATATAATAAAGCACCCCGCCGCAAGCAGCGGGGTATTAATTTCGCTCTTCAATCTGCTGGTTTTCAACCAGCTTTCGCCCCAAGGGGCGGGGAATTAAACCCGGAAGAGATTAAGAAGGAGAACAACTGCTCAGACAATTGCTCGCCAGTTCCAGAAGCCACTAGTCAATGCTTTTCAGCATATCACAATGCCTTGACCATATGCTCAACGACTTTCTTAGCATCTCCGAATATCATCATAGTTTTATCCATATAGAATAGATCATTATCAAGACCAGCATAACCAACTGCCATACTGCGCTTTACAACCATAACCGTACGTGCTTTATGCGCATCTAATATCGGCATACCGTAGATAGGACTGCCTGGAACGTTTGCTGCCGGATTCACCACATCATTTGCACCTAACACCAAGACAACATCTGTATTTGAAAAGTCGCTATTTATTTCTTCCATTTCCTGGACTTGCTCATAAGGAATTTCAGCTTCTGCCAATAATACATTCATGTGCCCAGGCATACGCCCGGCTACTGGATGAATAGCAAAGCGAACATTAACTCCTTTTTTATGCAATACCTCAGCCAATTCCTTAACTGCGTGCTGCGCCCTTGCAACTGCCAAACCATATCCTGGAATGATGATCACACTATCTGCATTACCCATCAAAAAAGCTGCATCTTCTGCGCTCCCGCTACGATGAGTCTTCTGGGCACCATCCGTAGATACGATTGCTCCACCATCGCTGCCAAAACCACCCAATATGACAGATAAAAATGGCCGATTCATAGCTTTACACATAATGTAAGACAGAATAGCACCCGAACTACCCACCAAAGAACCGGCAATAATCAACATCGGATTACCTAACGAAAAACCAATGCCTGCTGCAGCCCAACCAGAATATGAGTTAAGCATCGATATCACGACCGGCATATCAGCGCCACCAATAGGAATAATAATCAGAAATCCCAATACGAAGGCAATTGCAGTCATAGCAATAAACGCGGTCCAGTTCGTCGTCTCACTAAAAAAGAACCACAAACCAAATCCAACCATGGCAATTGCCAGCAATAAATTCAGTATATGCTGGCCACTGAAAACAATAGGTGTGCCGCTCATGCGGCCAGACAACTTCAGAAATGCAATAACTGAACCAGACCAAGTCATTGCGCCGATAAAGGTGCCCAAGAACAATTCTAGTTTACTACCTGCCGGTAAAATCGCAGGCAACCCGAAAGAAACTGGATTATTGATCGCTGCAATCGCAATAAATACTGCTGCCAGACCAACCAATGAGTGCATAAAGGCAACCAATTCGGGCATTGCAGTCATCTGTACGCGTTGAGCCACAATCGCACCGATAGTACCTCCCACCGCAATACATCCCAAAATCAAGAGCCAGTTCTGCGTAAGCGTCAAAGTTGTGGCAACCGCAATCGCCATTCCCACCATACCGAACAAATTTCCACGACGCGCTGATTCAGGCGAACTTAGGCCTTTTAGTGCAAGTATAAAAAATACTGAAGCAACTAAATATGCAAGTGCTACCATATTGGCTGACATTTACGCATTTCCTTTTTTATCTTTTCTCTTGAACATTTCCAGCATCCGTTGACTCACCAGAAACCCGCCAAAAACATTGATTGCTGCCAGCGTAACTGCAACAGCACCTAACCAAACGCCCCAGTCGGTCTCCGTTGGCCCTGCAGCCAACATTGCACCAACAAGAATAATACCGGAAATAGCGTTAGTCACTGACATCAGAGGGGTATGCAAAGCCGGTGTAACATTCCACACAACATGATAGCCAACAAAAACTGCCAGCACAAAAACCGTTAGATTGATAATAACCGGATCAATTTCACCAATCATATTTACTCCTTTAAAATTTGTTAACTGTACTTTCTCTATGCAGCAACTAATAAAGCGTCTTTCTTAGTTATCGTTGAGATTATGACTTTCCGATGACTTCCCCACCTGCACATAGCAATGTTCCCGCAATAATTTCATCTGAGCGGTCTATTTTCAATGCATCATTTTCCTGATCAAGCATCAAATTAAGAAAATTCATCAGATTTCGTGCATATAATGCACTAGCGTCGGCCGCCACCAAACCAGGAAGATTCGCAATTCCAATCAGATGCACACCATGTTTAAACACATTCTTATTTAATTCGGATAATGGACAATTACCACCTGCTTCAACTGCCATGTCAACAATAACCGAACCTGGCTTCATCACCTGTACGGTTTCCTCTTTGACCAAAACGGGTGCTGGGCGCCCCGGAATTAAAGCGGTTGTAATAATGATATCTGCCAAAACTGCGCGCTCATGGACCAAATCTCCTTGCCGCCGCTTATAATCATCCGACATTTCCGCCGCATACCCTCCCGCTGTTTCAGCTTTGGCTTTTTCTTCATCACTAAGTGGCACTTCCACAAACTTGGCCCCCAGACTCTCTACCTGCTCCTTAACTGCCGGTCGCACATCGAAAGCTTCAACCACTGCACCCAATCTCTTGGCGGTTGCAATGGCCTGTAATCCAGCAACACCTGCACCCAGGACTAGAACTCGCGCCGCTTTTACAGTACCAGCTGCCGTCATCAGCATAGGAAAAAATTTTTGGTAGACATTTGCCGCCACAATCACCGCTTTGTAGCCCGCAATGTTTGCCTGTGACGACAAAACATCCATATTTTGCGCACGAGAAATACGTGGTAATTTCTCCATCGCAAATGCAGTTAATCCATGCTGTGCAAGTGCATCCACGCCTTCCTTTTGATGCGGCGACAACAGCCCCAACAATACCGCATCCTTACGCATCATCGCTAATTCGCTGGATTCCGGACCACGCACTTTGAGTACAATTTGTGATTGCGCATACAATTCAGCCACATCAGCCACTATCGTTGCACCCGCCTCTTGATAGGCTGAGTCCGGTATACTGGCACCAGCGCCAGCACCTAGCTGGACTGAAACCTTATGAACACCCTTGGCAGTATATTTTTTCACGGTCTCCGGTGTGGCTGCCACACGCGTTTCTCCACCGCGAATCTCTGCTGGTATGCCTATATGCATTGATAATCTCCCTTTTCTTACCTATCTGCTTGCAGATAAAACTAACATTGAGTTTAAATTTTTTAATGAATAGCGGATTATAAATCAATTTGCGCGCAATGCATTAAATGGATCAGGAAAAACTTGATATGGCATGATCTTAGGTTATACAGACAATTTCCTGCAGCGATTAAGGTCAAACCCAATAAAAGGATCAAGATGCATAAGTATATATCCAATTACTATGCTTCTTATCAAGTTCTCGGTAAAGAAATTTTTGAATCGTCGAAGCAAAATGCTCAGCAAGGTTATCCGCCTAGCACCTTATTCGCTCAATTCATTAAATTCACGTTCTAGTTGTTGTGTAATCCGCTTCAACAAAAGCGGAATCTTTGCCAGCAATGTTTCCGCATCGGGCCAATTATTATTGGCGCTCGCTTTCTCAAGCGCCTCACATAAATCAGCGAAACTTAAGGCGCCGATTGTTCTTGCTGAAGATTTTAATTTATGACCTAAACGACCCAGCGCTGGAAGATTCTTTTCAGTCTGTGCCACTTCCATTTCCGAAAGCGTATCATTGGCAACCTCAATAAATTTAAGACCAAACTTTCGTACTAGCACAGAATTGTCATGAAACATCAGGCGCATTTTTGCGATATCAACTGGCAATGACGCATCTGGCAACGATTCTTCTTCTGCTTCATTAGTCACTACAGCTCAGACTCCGTTTTTTAAACAACGGTCAACCCATCGATTTGTTAGTTTTTCTTGCACAGTATTTTGGCGCAAACGTGTATTCAATCCCGAAAAATCCACTTGATCCAAAGGTTGATCTTGATTGAAGCAGGAAAATACATACGTAATCTTTCCTGTTTCCGGATCCTGATGCGGTTGCAGACATTGTGCGCATATCTCCTTCATCATGCACTGCATAGGCGAATTAATCGAACCAATTGCAAAATGATCTGCTTTCAAGTAAGGTTTCAACTGGTTATGACGAGCTAAACCGACAGCAGCCATCATGCGATCTGAACCAATTGCAATGATATGATCGGCTTCAGTCAATGCCACCGGTTGCACACCTAATTCACCGCTGGCATAAGCCACCATTGCTTGCACGATATTTCCCACATAGCTTTTATCCTGAGGGCGCGTGGCTGTAAAACCTGGCGACTCATCGCAGCACCATATGACAATGTCTGCTGCAGCCTCGATTTCAGCCACTTTATATCGATCGACCAATTTCTTATAACCAGCAAAATATAACACCTTCGATCCGGCCGCACGCGCGGCTGCACCAATAGAAAACAACACCGCATTGCCTAAACCACCACCCACTAACACCACAACCTTATTCTCCGGGATCTCTGTCGGTGTTCCGGTAGGCCCCATCAGCACAACCGGCTCACCCGGTTTCAGCATCGCACACAAATTAGAAGATCCGCCCATTTCCAAAACAACGAGTGAAACCAGTCCGCGCTCGATATCCACCGATGCACCCGTCAACGCCAAACCCTCCATCGCCAGCCTAGTATCTCCGGCAATTGTTGCTAGCGTTGCATAATTCTGAAAGCGATAAAATTGACCAGGCTGAAAATGCTCTGCTGCCATTGGAGCATGTACAACCACTTCAATGATATTGGGAGCAAGCCTCTCTACTTTAGAGACTGTTGGACGTAGCTGATTATTCAAGCCTGTAAAAAACTGCTGTATCGACTGATTTAACTTTGGTTTAACACGCTCCAATACCCGATGCACCACGGGATAGCCCTGCTTGGCACTCGACATCGCCTTCACTACATTCCCAGAATAAGATGGATGCAAATCACCAAAAAAACTGATAAAGCGGCCATCCTGACCATCCCGATAACGACTGAGCAACACCATCGGTGTTTCTGGTTTGGGATTACCATAGGCGGGCTGCACTGGATTCCCTTCCTCATCGCAAGCTGCAAAATAACGACCGTTGAGTTTGAATAGTTTTTCATCTTCCCGCGCCAGCACTGTATTAGGCTGGGTACCAGCAGCAACCAACAATGCACGCGCTGGTAACTCTACATTGCCCGTATTTTGCCATTGTCCGGTTTCATCCCGTTTTTGCACTCCAAATTGCACCGATTGCGTGTGCCCCCATTGATCAATATTAACACGCTCTGGCACCATCCCCTCAGCAAACCAAATGCCTTCTTCCAGCGCCTTTTCCACTTCCTCATGATTCAATGTATAAGAAGGGCTATCAATCAAACGCTTTCGGTAAGCTATTGTTGCGCCGCCCCATGCTTGTAGCAAATTGATAATACGCGGTGTACGCCCTTCCTTTTCTGCACTCCGACGTTCTGCCCGAATGGCTCGTGCATGATTAAGAAGCTCATCAGCAATTTCTTTCTCCTCGTCATCCCACGCTTCACGAATCGCAGCGTCACCTTGCATCACCGCCATTATTTCATAGCGCTGCAGAAATTTTTCCACCTGAACTGGATAATATGCCAGTGCTTCAGTTGCTGTATCAATAGCCGTCAAACCACCACCAATCACTACTACAGGCAAACGTAATTGCATGTTCGCAATCGAATCACTCTGCGCAGCACCCGTAAGTTGCAAGCCCATCAAGAAATCCGATGCGGCACGCACCCCACGCGCCAACCCGTTCGGCATATCCAGCACGGTGGGGCGTCCAGCCCCTGCAGCTAGAGCAATATGATCAAAACCCATAGCAAATGCGTCATCGGCAGTTAACGTGCCACCAAAACGCACACCTCCAAACAGTGCAAATTCTTCTCTGCGCTCCAGCAACAACCGAATCAATTTGAGAAAGTTTTTATTCCAACGCACAGTAATTCCGTATTCTGCCACCCCACCGAAACCACCCGGCATACGCCGATCCAAGTTTTCTTCTAGCGTACTGGCCAGTCGGATCGCCTGAAATGGCACCCGTTCACCCAGTGAATTCACCCCTGAGATCTCTTCCGGTAAAAATTCAATCTTAAGCCCGTCAATGCCCACCACCGTGTGGCCTTCATTCATTAAATGATGCGCCAGCGTATATCCGGCCGGTCCCATACCGACCACCAGCACCTTGCGGCCGGATGGCGGTTTCGGCACCGGCCTATGTAAATTCAACGGATTCCAGCGCGTCAATAAACTATAAATTTCAAATCCCCATGGCAATTCCAGCACATCTTTCAGTGTTCGTGTCTCAGCTTGAGGGATATCAACCGGCTCCTGCCTCTGATAAATGCAGGATTTCATGCAATCGTTACAGATGCGATGACCGGTTCCGGCACACATCGGATTATCTAGCGCAATCATAGCCAGACTACCTACTGCGACACCTTGTGTTTTGAGTTTATGAAATTCGGAAATGCGCTCTTCCAGCGGACAACCCGCGAGCAGCGCGCCCAATTCACTGCGTTTGAAAGCAAGGGGCTCATCCGGCGATTTAGATTTATGTATCAAACCCTTAGAGCATGAATCCTTACCTTGCTCATGACACCAGATGCAGTAATTAGCCTCATCAAGCGCCCCCATCAGATCCGTTCCATTATCGGTCAACGCAAAACCATTGCGTTCACGCACATGACCAAGCCGATGCACCGGATACCCTGCCGACTCATCCGTTTCCAGCGACAACAGATGCTGGAAATCCAGTTTGGCAGGTGACTTAAATAAAATACCTTGCTGCGTACGTTGCTGTCCGGCCGGTGTTCGTAGTGCCCAAGCAGCATAGTGAAGCGCTTTGTTCAACCGGGATTCATTATCCGCTTCTGCACCCATCCACTGCGTTACTTTAGTAGCAAAAACCAATTCAGAGAAAGCTTCACCAAATTCTGCAGCAAGTTCCTTTTCAAGAACCAATCCGTCAATACCAGCCAACTCTTCATCACTAACTTTTCCCTTCGCTCGGCGTTGTACAAATTGCCGCTTGCAAAAATACAGTGGAGCTAGTTCATGATGCTGTGCCGCCAATTGTTGCACTTCATTCTCAATGTTAAATAATCGAGCAACAAAGTCTTCCAACCAAGGCGCAATCTCAATTAACAATGCAGATTCGTCTTTAGGTAACAAATCACTAGGATGCGCACGCGCAAGCACCAGTTTTTCATATAATGCCTCATCACCGGTGCGAAGAAAACCCAGAAATACCTCATCCAATCTTACCAAGCCATCGCGACGATAAAGATCAGCGATTGTGAAATCAAAGTTAAAATTTGATAAAGTAGTCATTGCTTCCTGTCGAGTGTGAAACGTTGCATCCATTTTTGTCATAATTCCAGATATTTATTAATTATTTTATTACAATGGGAAAATAAATCATCATGATCTGCAGCAATATTGACCGCCTAAATTCAAAATTTTGAATTTCTATAACCGTTCATTCTGGTAGCAGCCACCACTTTAATATGATTCTGACTAACTGCTCTGGATCAATTGGCTTGACTAAAAAGTCATTCATGCCAACGCTCCGACACGAATCTTTGTAAAGCTGGTCTACATGAGCCGTTACCGCAATAATCGGCATATTGGACCACTGCGGATTAGTCCGAATCATCTTCGTAGCCTCCAAACCATCCATTACAGGCATTTGAATATCCATCAATACGCAATCAAAATTTTCCTTACTCAACTTATCCAGCGCTTCTTGTCCGTTACCTGCAATAGATACAACAGCCCCATTATATTCAAGTAGCTCTTGAGCCACTTGTTGATTCAATTCATTATCTTCTACCACCAGAATAGTGCATCCATTTAGTTTCAGATCTGAATGATTAATTATATTCATATTGCGCTGGCTTGATTTATTATTTTCCCAACAGTTTCCATTGTATCAACAACATAATGTGTTTTATATGCGTAAATCAGGAATAGAGAAAATCTACCAGATCTATCCTGCACAATCGCCACGGCTAAGTATGGAATCCTACCAAGATTAGCCAATTAACCAGATAGGCGCGATGACTCATTCGCTTTTTCTCAACAAATAAAAACTGTGCAAATCCTAGATAGATTGCTCTGACAAAAATAGATAGGGCGTTGCTAATAAACGCAGTTATTTTGATTGGATTACCTTACCGGCATGCAATCCGCATTCCTTGGTTTCCGGAGCTTCCCACCACCAGCGCCCGGAGCGTATATCTTCTCCTGGTGTAATAGCGCGCGTACAGGGAGCGCACCCGATACTGGGATAAAATCTGTCATGCAGTTTGTTATAAGGCACTTCATAGTGTTTAAGGTACTCCCAAACTTCCGCATTAGTCCATTCCAGTAATGGATTAACCTTTTGCATGCGATTGTCCATATCGTAAGCAGACACTTTCAGGTTCGCCCGGGTTGATGCCTGTTCACGCCTAATTCCGGTGACCCATGCTCGCTTACCCTGCAAGGCGCGGCGCAATGGTTCCACTTTACGGATGTAGCAGCAATTTTTACGTAAATCAACGCTCTGATAGAAACCATTGACACCATGCTCTGCAACGTATGTTTCAACCTGTTTCACGTTGGGAAAATAAATACGCAACTTAGTTTTGTAGCGCTCTTGCACAGTTTGCATCAAATCATAAGTTTCCTGCGGCAAACGCCCAGTATCCAGACTAAACATTTCGATCTCGATATGATGTCGATCAATGATGTCTGTGAGCACCATATCTTCAGCACCCATGCTATTAGCAAACGCTACCGGTGCATAATCACGCACGGTTTCAGTCAGAACCGCAACAACCTGATCGACTCTATGCTGCAAGTTACTCATTGAACGTGCCTGCAGTCGAGTTCCCTTTGCGTTGCGTGCGCCGGAATAGTGGTAAGCCTGGATCAAAAGAAGTCTGATAAACCTCAGAGAAATCACTGAGACCCTTTATTGCATCTTCTATTTTTCGATCCGGGCGCGGCGCAAAAGCATTAAAACCGACGCGTTGCATGTAAAACAATTGATCGCGCAGCACATCGCCGATCGCCCGCAATTCTCCCTTATACCCGAGCCGTGCGCGCAGATTATAAGCAATGGAGTACCCTCGGCCATCTGAAAACTTCGGAAAATCAACTGCAATCACAGCGAACTTGTGCACATCATCCTTTAAATCTTCCGGACGCTCATCACTAGCCAGCCAAACGCCTATGTCTTTTCGCTGCTGTATCATTTCGCGTTGGATTTGCCATACTTTTAGCGGAACAATGACTTTCCCTGGCGCAACTATCGCGCTCTCAGCAGTATCTTGCTCCTGTAACCGCAAGATCGTCCAATCGTCCGCAACGATAGTTTTATTTTTTATGATCATCTCGATTAAAACCTTGGTGAATAATAGGGAACCTCGTACTGAGCAGGCTCTACGCTATGCTTGTCAGCAACTTTTTCTTCCTGAGCCATAAAGTCAGTAGCGTATACATGTTCTTTAAATGGTGCATGGCCAATACGACGAACCGTATCGATAAAGCGCTCGGTTTCTGTACGTTCGCGTAAATATACATGAATCAAGCGTTCGATAACTTCAGGTACCTGATTAAAAGTAAATGACGGGCCAATAATTTTGCTAATCGAACTGTCATTGCCTTCCGCACCACCGATCGAAACTTGATACCACTCATCGTGATCTTTCTTTTCCACGCCCGTGATACCAATATTGCCAATATGATGCTGCCCGCACGCATTCACGCAACCCGAAATATTCAAAGTAATCTCACCGATATCATGTTGATAGTCAAGATCTTCAAAACATTCGGAAATCACCTTTGCCAGCGGTATCGAACGAGCATTGGCAAGCGTGCAAAATTCCGCGCCGGGACAACTAATAATATCGGTCAACATGCCAATATTCGGTGTGGTCAATTCATGCTCGGTTGATTCTTGCCATAAGTGGATCAAATCTTTCTGTCTGACGTCCGCCAATACCAGATTTTGCTTGTGCGTGATGCGTAACTCACCAAAGCTATACCGATCCGCCAGATTTGCAACCGCTTCCATTTGCTCAGCCGTAGCATCGCCAGGAGCCTCACCGGGTTTTTTCAACGACAAAACAACTATCGCGTAGCCGGGAATGCGATGAGGTTTAACGTTGCACGATAGCCAGTTCGAAAATGAACGGCTGTCTGCTTTGAATTCGTTTAATTTTGAATCATGATCGGTTAGTGTTTCATAAGACGGATCAACAAAGAAAGAGGCGACACGATTGACTTCATCAGAGGTTAGTGTGCCATGACCATCTTTGAGATCAGCCCAATCAGCCTCCACCTTACGCCTGAATTCATCAACTCCAAGCGCTTTCACCAGTATCTTGATGCGTGCTTTATATTTGTTATCACGACGACCATATTGGTTATACACGCGCAAAATAGATTCGACATAAGTTAAAATGTGCTGCCATGGTACAAACTCACAAATTTCACTACCAATGATCGGTGTTCGTCCCAATCCACCGCCAACCAATACGCGGAAACCGACTTCTCCTTGTGCATTCTTTGTCACCGCCAGTCCAATGTCATGCGCATAAATAGCAGCACGATCCTCTTTTCCACCGCTGATGGCGATCTTAAATTTTCGCGGCAGATAAGCAAATTCGGGGTGGAAAGTGCTCCATTGACGCAAAATCTCTGCATACGGACGTGGATCAACCACCTCATCCTGCGCCACGCCAGCAAATTCATCCGACGTAATATTACGCACACAATTCCCAGAGGTTTGAATGGCGTGCATTTCCACAGATGCTAAATCCGCCAGAATATCCGGTGTATCTTCCAATTTAAGCCAGTTAAACTGAATATTTTGACGTGTTGTGAAATGACCATAACCACGGTCATATTTACGTGCAATATGAGCAAACATACGCATCTGCCTAGAAGATATCAAGCCATACGGCACTGCAATACGCAGCATGTAGGCATGAATCTGCATATATAACCCGTTTTGCAGCCGCAAAGGGAGAAACTCCTCCTCGGTCAATTCCCCTGACAGGCGCCGACGCACCTGGTCACGGTACTGCTTGACACGTTCATTCACTATTTGTTGATCATATTCATCATAGCGATACATATTTAATTTCCTCGCTTATTTGTTCGAAGATACCCAAAAAGTCTTTAGGATTCTTGGGAATAATGCTTAGATACTGGCAGCAACAATGCCGCATCCAATGGAAATTTGGCGCCATACTTCATAATATGGTCCACATCATCGTCTTCATCATGCTTTAACGCCACGCCAATATAAGCATGCTCACCGCTTTCACCCACCACTATACCAATCCGCCCGCCACAGCCATTAAACCAGCTCACTTGTTTAGGTTTATTCTCTACATTCGTACTCATCAATCAATCCTTGTTTCATTAATGGAAAATTGCCAAAATCTGCTCACAAATAAGCAACTCACCACCCGTTTGAATTTTTTCAAGCCTGATCATATCGATCAGTGACCGTTCAGCATTCCAGCGTCGTTGATACACTCACAACCAACACACACAGAATTGCAAATTCGTTATTCTACCAAAAACTAACGATAATCGCCTTTCGCGTGTTAATAGCAACCGATTAAGCAGTGTGAATAAAGTTGATCAGAGAACCTGACAGAATAGATTTAGTAACTGCCTTCCAATTTCCTTTTCTAGTCGTTTATTATGATAACAATACATTTTTATAAATCAAAATAATATTATATTAGATGTATATAACCATTTATTATTACTAGGCAGGCCCATGAAACTTCAACAACTTCGCTATTTGTGTGAAACAGCTCGTCAGGATATGAATTTGTCCAAAGCGGCCAAAAATCTGCACACCTCCCAACCAGCCATCAGCAAACAAATTCAGATGCTTGAGCACGAACTCGGAGTCGATATTTTTTTGCGCAATGGCAAACGCATTGTAAAAATCACCCCTCCCGGACAATTGATTATTCAAACTGCCACTCGAATGTTACGCGACGCTGACAATCTGAAAAAAATTGCGCAGGAATTTACTAACGAAGCGAGCGGCACTCTTACTATCGCAACTACTCATACTCAGGCTCGCTACGCGCTACCGGTAGTAATCAAGCGTTTTACCACGCGCTATCCAAAAGTTAAACTTATCCTGCGTCAAGGTAGTCCGATGCAGATCTCAGCTTTAGTAACTTCCGGCGAAGCGGATGTCGCAATTGCTACGGAAGCCATTGAACAATTCCATGAACTTGTCATGCTGCCATGCTATGTATGGAATCGATGTGTCATTGTACTACCCAAGCATCCACTTTTGAAGGCAAAAAAACTCACGTTGGAAGCAATCAATCAATATCCCATTATTACTTATGACTTCGCTTTCACTGGCCGCTCAAAAATCAATCAGGCTTTTGCAAACCATGGACTAGAACCTAATGTAGTATTAACAGCAATTGATTCAGACGTAATCAAAACTTACGTGGAATTGGGATTGGGCGTTGGCATACTAGCTAATATGGCTTTTGACGCCAAGCGTGACAAGAACCTAAGGTCTATTGATGCCAGCCACCTGTTTGAATCCAGCACAACGCGTATTGGTATAAGTCGTCATAGTTATTTGCGCGGTTATATTTTCGATTTTATCGAAATGTTTGCACCACATCTAAATCATGCAAGCATTAAAGCTACACTGGAAAGCAACACGAGTAATGACATAGAAAATTCTGCAACATCTATAACTACAAGTTCACACAATGCAAATTGATTCCCACTAAAATTAAAAGTACTATGGGGAAAAAGATTGTTGTACGTTGAAACTAAGCACAGGATATTTTTATAAGGCCATAAAATGAAAACAATTCTTAGTCTTTTACTGGCATCGCTCATACTGGCCATTATTGCTCTTGGATCAGGAGCTTACAATATGGCAGCCACAGAAAAACACTGGGGCATCACTGAGAAGATCATCGAATGGGTGCGCGAAAGTTCCATTGAGGCGCGCGCCAAGAACCTGACAGTACCTTCACTGGAAGATACGGAACTACTCGCTCAAGGCGCCGTAGACTATAGCGCCATGTGCATAGATTGCCACTTAGCGCCCGGCATCAAACCGACAGAGCTCTCAATCGGCTTGTATCCTCAGCCACCCATATTTCATCAACGCGAACCTATCAACGATCCAGTCAAACAATTGGAGCGCGCCAGATCACATTTTTGGGTAATAAAGAACGGATTAAAAATGACCGCCATGCCAGCGTGGGGCTTAAGCCATGATGATCAGGCTATTTGGGGAATGGTGGCCTTTGTTCTGAAGTTAAGTCACATGACACCTGAACAACACCAAGACCTCATGAAAGCCGCGCAAGATCACGGCCATAATCATGGTCATAGTCACGATCAAGATCAAGATCAAGATCAAGATCAAGATCAAGATCAAGATCACGGTGATCATTAATAAGCTCTTATGTTTATGCAGCATTATGTACGCTGTCATTGAAGCCAACGACATTGATCCGATCATTGCTGGCTAAGAGCTTTATCACCAGCTACCTTAACACGCACTATCAGGTTGGGACCGGCCCAGATTCAATTGTCCTGCGCATCGGCCAGCATTCAAAACCACTCACCAAACTTCTTGAGACACTTAAACAATCCTTCGCTGCGATAATCAGTGCGTATAATCCATGCAGCCGACTCGTAAGCAATGAAATGAACTTAATTGCACACGAATTACTCAGGAATTATTTGAATCACCATGCTTACGCGATGATTGAAAGCCTGAATGTAGATCCATCTGGCAAATGGCCGTCTGAGAAAAGCTTTTTTGTTCCTGGATTGGATCTCAATACCGCCCGTTCAATCGGACAGAAATTCAATCAAAATGCGATTGTATGGATTGATAGTGAAGCAATTTCTCGCCTAATATTATTACGCTAAAAAATCAGATTCTGTACTTTTTGCAAAAAATGATCGCCCTCAAAATTTACTTAGCTGAAAATTCAGTGTGGCTGGCAACACAAACCCGATGCTATACTCAACGCTTTACAATATAGTTGGAAGATCATTATGAAGCGAACATTCACCTTTCTGACTTTAGCTATCTTCAGTTTTGGCTTACTTGCTTTTGATGCGGAAGCAAAACGCATGGGCGGTGGCAAAAGTTTCGGCAAACAACGTCAATCCGTTAATCAGCAACAAGCTGCACCCGCTCCTCAACAAACGCCTGCTGCGGCACCTGCAGCCGCTGCGGGCGGCAGTAAGTGGGGTGGCGCATTAGCCGGCTTGGCCGCCGGTGGTTTATTGGCTGCACTCTTTATGGGAGGTGCGTTTGAAAACATCAACATGATGGATATCGTAACTATGCTGTTACTCGTAGGCGCTGTGTTTTTCATCATCCGCATGTTGCGTAAACCCAAGGCTGAACAATCGCCTTCCATGCAATACTCGGGCATGAATACCAACACACGCGATAACTTCAATACTTCAGCCTTTGCCCCGCCTGCCGGAACCACAACTGCAGGCACTCAAGCAGCTTATCGGCAACCCAATATTCCCGCAGATTTTAAAGTAGAGCCATTTTTGCGTAATGCAAAAGCTTCATTTATGCGCTTGCAGGTCGCTCACGACCATGGTGATATCAATGAAATTCGTGACTACACAACACCGGAGATGCTGGCAGAAATTAGCACACAAATCAATGAACGGGGTGACGCGCAACAAAGAACGGAAGTCCTGTTCATTGATGCCAATTTACTAGAAGTTGAAACAACCGATGACATGGCCATCGCAAGTGTTCGCTTCACCGGTCAACTTAAAGACTTACCTGATGGCGAACCAGAAGTATTTGATGAAATCTGGCATGTGCAGAAAGACCTCAAGGATCCTGATGCGACATGGTTATTAGCCGGCATTCAGCAAGCCTCCTAATTTGTTGCATCCTATCCCAGCTGGCCTGACGCTGTTTGAATAGCGCTGGCTGGGGTTAACAAATTACCTTAAATATAAACTGCATTATCACTTCAACTATCATGTACACGCGATTGTCAAAAACTGTAATGGTATTGGCTTTTGCGTTGTACACGTCGCTGGTAGCATTCAATAACCTCACTGATTACAACTCAAATTTTTCCATCACTGCACATGTCCTGTTGATGGATACGACTTTTCCTGATAATCAGGGTCTCTGGCGGGCAATCAAATCTCCTTCTCTACATCATGTGGCGTATGGCCTGATCATTGCTACTGAAATTCTGATTGCTGGGCTATGTTGGCTGGGTGGCTTGCGTTTATACCAGAACATCAGAAATCCATCATCTTTCAATCAAGCAAAAAGCTTGGCAATACTCGGCCTCACTCTCGGTTTCTTGCTGTGGTTCACCGGATTTATGACCATTGGCGGGGAGTGGTTTTTAATGTGGCAATCGGAAACCGCCAGTGGTCAGCAAGCTGCATTTCGTTTAGTGATGATTACTGTCGTCACCCTCATTTACCTGATCCAGGTAGACGAAGATAAGCATAGTCACAGTTAAAGATTGTTACAAACGCCCATTTATTCTCTGAAGAAGTAATGCAAGTTCATAACCACATCAACACACGTAAGATCTTTAGCAAATTTTTAGCATGGAAATCAAGACGGCAACGCATCAATTCCAGCCTGAGCTACCTGTGCATCCTGGAAAGATCTTACACCACTGACCCCGATTGCACCGACAAATTGATCATTCACAATGATCGGCAGTCCACCCTCAATCGGCAAGGCGCCGGGTAAGCCCAGGTAACGCAATTGCCCTTCCGCAATATTTTCTTCCCAAACTTTGGTCGGACGGCGAAAGGCTATTGCAGTACGCGCTTTTTTAATCGCCACATCAATACTGCCATACTGCACATGATCCAAACGTTGCAAGAAAAATAAATGACCGCCATCGTCGACAATAGCAATGACAACCGGCCATCCATTCCGCATCGCTTCCAATTCTGCACCTATCGCCATTTTCTTGGCATCGTCCAGTGTGAGAATTACTTTGTCAGCAGTCATGTGATTCCTAAAATGTCAAAAAAACCCGTTGAAAAAACTCCCTGCATTGCCGCTGCGGTATTAAAAACTGCTCAAAATGCTCATTTATTATATGAATCCAGCAGCATTTAAATCCCGGCGCCGCCTTCAAACACTTCCTGACGCATCTGTGCCTGAGAAATATTACTGCCCGGTGGAACGCTTCGCGTCAGCCATACATTACCACCGATCGTCGACCCCCGTCCTATGGTAATACGTCCCAGAATCGTTGCTCCAGCATAGATCACCACGTCATCTTCCACAATAGGATGACGCAAATTGCCTTTCACCAACGTACCATTCTCATCCACTGGAAAACGTTTAGCACCAAGTGTAACTGCTTGATATAAACGAACATTATGCCCAATGATTGCAGTCTCTCCAATCACCACACCGGTACCATGATCAATAAAAAAACTGCCGCTGATCTGCGCGCCTGGATGAATTTCTATACCGGTCACAGAATGCGCAATCTCAGAAATCATACGCGCGATCAGAGGCACCCCCAATCCGTGCAAAACATGCGCTAGCCGGTAATGCGTAATCGCCATAATACCAGGATAACAAACCAGCACCTCGTCTACATTCCGTGCCGCCGGATCGCCTTCATACGCTGCCTTAATATCAGTTTCCAACAAACTCCGGACCTCCGGCAAATATTTTGCAAACGCCTGCGTAATTGCTACCGATTGCGCACGATCTTCATCGCTAAGAACTTCCAAACCAGAGTTATAGTGCAACTCATGCTGAATCTGCACCATCAACTCACGCAATGTCATATTCAGCGTATGTCCGACATAATGATCGATACCTTCATCAGCCAATTCAGATGAACCCAATCGATTAGGGAACATAGCCGCACTTAAACCCTCCGCAACACTGGCCAGAATCCTACGCGACGGCAACCTGGGCGGACGATCATGCCGGTTACGGCTTTCTAATGAGGCCATACGCAATGCACGCAATTCAACAACGATACTGTCTACATCCAGATGTGTGCTGCGCAGCAAAAGATCGCGCGTTCTCTTGGTAGTATTCACTATGCTGTCAAACCTTGTTCATTAAACATACCTTCAAACAATACACTGCTTAGGTAACGCTCAGCGGAATCAGGCAATATCACTACGATGGTTTTCCCCGCATTCTGAGGATGCTTAGCATGACGTACTGCCGCCGCCACAGCCGCACCGCAGGAAATACCAGCTAAGATACCCTCCTCGCGCGCTAAGCGCCGTGCAAATAGTATCGCCTCTTCATTGGTAACTTGCTCGATTTCATCCACCAGTGAAAGATCCAGATTATCAGGCACAAAACCAGCGCCAATACCTTGAATCTTATGTGGACCAGATGCCAATGAAATTCCAGCGCGTTTTTGTGACAATACTGGACTCGCCGTGGGCTCAACTGCCACCGAAGTAATAGCTTTACCTCTGGTTTGTTTGATATAGCGAGAAACGCCAGTAATCGTGCCACCTGTACCCACGCCTGCTACAAAAATATCAACAGCACCATCCGTATCGTTCCATATTTCCGGTCCGGTGGTTTTTTCATGAATTTCCGGATTGGCTGGGTTCTTGAACTGTTGCAGCAACACATAGCGTCCCGGATCAGAAGCAACAATTTCTTCCGCTTTTGCCAAAGCTCCGTTCATACCGCGCGCGCCTTCGGTTAATTCCAGCTTGGCACCCAATGCAATCAACAACTTACGTCGTTCCACGCTCATCGTTTCCGGCATCGTCAAAGTCAACGGAATTCCTCGCGCGGCTGCCACGAAAGCCAACGCAATTCCCGTATTGCCGCTCGTAGGCTCAATAATCTCTTTCCCTGTCCCCAGTAACCCTTTACGCTCGGCGTCGTCAATCATAGCCACACCAATACGACACTTAACCGAATACGCCGGATTACGCCCTTCAATCTTTCCCAACACAATTGCCGACGCACCGTCAGTCACCCGATTGAGACGCACCAATGGAGTTTGTCCAATGGATAATGAATTGTCTTTAAACCAATTTGCCATGATTGCCCTTTATGAATTTGATACAGACCTCAGACCAAATTCACACTATTAATCTAATAAAGCACCCCGCCGCAAGCAGCGGGGTATTAATTTCGCTCTTCAATCTGCTGGTTTTCAACCAGCTTTCGCCCCAAGGGGCGGGGAATTAAACCCGGAAGAGATTAAATAAAACACCAAATCAATCGGTAACACACAGAATCTGATCGACTCTACATAAATAATGTATAACTCTGAAATTTAGAATCTAGCGCAACATCTGAATCAAAGTGTTCAATATAAGTGCATTCATTCCGAAGCCGAAAGTACACAACTTGTGACAGGCTATTGAGTCATAATATTCGCAAACTTATCGATGGTTAAGTTGTACTGTACAGGAATAAAAAACAGAAGAAAAAAGAAGTGGCTTAGCTGATAACAGCGGAAAAAAGCTATCCTATCCACTCCTTGTGATAGCTCTGAAAAGATTAGCCATTAAAAACCGATTCTTGCCCATAAGAATGGTGGCGAATCAGGGATTTGAACCCCGGACCAACGGATTATGATTCCGCTGCTCTAACCACTGAGCTAATTCGCCACGCGCTTAAAACACAAGGGACGCATTTTGCCTTTGAGGGGATGGCTTGTCAAGATCAAAAATGTGACATGACAAGGGTTTATGCGTGTTCTCAGGGTATTGTGTAATGTTTACCGATACTTTAGAGGTGAATCAGTAGCTTTGATTTATTGATTGAAAATACACGACTGCTCGTTGAATTAGACAACCATAAATTTGCATTCAACGACGATTAACTTTGTGTTACCTGTTCATACCAAAGCATCTGTATAATCAATTCCATGAAATTCGATATCATAGTAATCGGTGGTGGACTCGTCGGCGCAAGCTTAGTGGCTGCGCTAAAAGACAGCAGTCTAAAAATAGCCTTGATAGAACCACATGAATCCACGCCGGTACCTCAAGATGAAAGCTGGGATAGCCGGGTGTATGCAATTAGCCCGGGCAGCGCCGCTTTTCTGCAAAAACTGGGGGCATGGCAGCTAATGAAAGCTGAGCGAGTAGCGTCAGTTTATGAAATGGCGGTATTTGGCGACGACAATACTGCACATATTAATTTCAGTGCGTACGAGATTGGTTTGCCCGAATTGGCATTTATTGCTGAAAACCGCCAGCTGCAAACAGCTGTCTGGCAAACACTCAGTTCTTCAAGAGAAAATATACAAATATTCTGCCCAGCAAAATGTACCGCAATCACTTGGCATGACACACATGTTGATGTGCAACTGTCAGACGGAACCCTAATTGAAACTGCACTAATAATAGGCGCAGATGGCGTAAATTCGTGGGTACGTAAACAGGCTGAGATTGAGGTATCGCGGCATGCTTACCATCAAATTGGCGTAGTAGCCAATTTCAGCACGGAACTATCTCATCGCCAGATTGCCCATCAATGGTTCAGGCGAGATGGTGTACTGGCATTACTCCCGCTACCGAGAAAGCGCGTATCTATGGTTTGGTCTACCACTGAGGATCACGCGATTTTCTTACGCAACTTGCCTGCGGAGGAACTCTGTCAGCAAGTAGCAGAAGCTTCTTCACACGCAGTGGGTGCAATGCAGCTGATTTCGCCGCCAATAGGTTTTCCATTGAATTGTGTACATGTAAAAAATTTGGTTAAGCCTCGCCTGGCGCTAATCGGCGATGCTGCACATGGCATTCATCCGCTGGCCGGCCAAGGTGTCAACCTTGGATTGCGTGACGCACAGGAACTTGCGGCTATACTGAACACGCAAAACGCGTTGACGGATTGTGGCAATTATATGTTATTGCGGCGTTACGAACTAGCACGCAAGGAAGATATTCTGGCTCTGGAATGGGTCACGAATGGTTTACAAAAATTATTCAATAATCCCAATCCGACATTAGCCCGCATACGCAATTTAGGGCTTGAAATAACCAATCACTTGCCATTGATTAAAAATCGATTGATGCGGCACGCTTTGAACTAAATTTCTTTTTAAAACTGGAGTTGTCATGGCTACACACTTAAAGCTTTTCATTTTAATTCTATCATTAAGTTTTTTTTCCGGAACGTTATGGGCCGATGAAGAAGCTGTTAAGAAGGCCGTTCAACCGCATTTCGAAAATCAGAAAATTGACAGCATAAAGAAAACACCTTTTTCAGACTTATACGAAGTCGTTGTAGGCGACGAACTATTTTATACCGATGACAAAGCAAATTTTTTCTTTTTTGGTCATGTTATCGACACCAAAACCCGGGTTAGCATGACCAATGAGCGCATCCAAGAAATCAAGGCTGCGCGGCGTGTACCCTTCGACTCACTGCCTCTGCAACATGCCATCAAAGCAGTCAAAGGCGATGGCAAACGCAAAGTGGCCGTTTATACGGATCCCAATTGCCCTTACTGCAAACAACTGGAAAAAGAGTTAATCAACATCACAAATGTCACCGTTTATAACCTGCTTTACCCGGTGCTTAACGGCTCAATGGAATTGTCAAAAAAAATCTGGTGCGCTGAAAATCAAATCAAGGCGTGGGAGGATTTTATGTTGAAAGGTACCGCACCAGCAGAAAAAGACTGCGAAACGCCACTGGAAACTTTGGCAAAATCAGGCCGTGAGAATAAAGTTTCCGGCACGCCGACGCTAATTTTCGCTGATGGCTCGGTTGTTGGAGGAATGATTCCTGCTGCAGCCATTGAGGAAAAGCTGGAAAGCACGAGCAAGGACAAATAAAACCTAAGAAACTTAAAAAGCTTGCTGAAAAATTACAGCAAGCTTTTTATTGCTGCGTAAGCGTAACTGGCTGATATTCCTGCGGCATTAGTATCCACATTTTTCCCGCCTGCTTCATTTTTCCCGCCTGATTTCCGGCTTCATGGCCAAATCCCCAAAAGAAATCCGCGCGTACTCCACCTTTTATCGCACCACCGACGTCTTGCGCCACCATGAGCCGGTTCAAAGGTTTATTCGTATTGGGCCAAGTGGTTGCCAGAAACACTGGCACACCCTGCGGGATTGACAGCGGATCAATAGCGATACTTCTGCCGGCAGTTAATGGCACGCCCATTGCACCGATGGGACCGGATAAATCGGATGGCAATTCGCGGAAAAACACGTAGCGCGCATTTTGCTGTAACAACTCTGCCAGCTTACTAGGGTTTTGTCGCCCCCATTGCTTGATACCTTGCATGGATGCTTGCTCCAAAGGCAGTTCACCACGTTGCACCAGAAGCTTACCAATTGAGTTATACGGGAAACCGTTTTGATCGGCAAAACCTATTTTCATCACTTCGCCGTTATCGAACACTATTCGCCCGGAGCCTTGCACATGCAGGAAAAACAATTCAACCTCGTCTTCCACCCATAACAGCTCGTATCCATTCAATAATTTCGGATTATTCATAATATCCGCTCTACTGTAATAGGGCACCACTTTACGACCATTCAAACGCCCGCGCAAACGTAGATCTTTAAGCTCCGGATAGGCTTCGCCTAATTCGATGGTTAACAATTCATCAGGAGCAGCATAAACTGGAAAACGATAATGTTTTGAGTATGCCCGACTCCCTCTCAGCAAGGGCTCATAGTAGCCAGTAACCAAACCTTCCTCAGTATTATCGGCATTAATAACTTGATAAGGAATGAAATAAACTTCAAAAAAGTTTTTTAACGTTGAATTGCTGGGATGATGCAGTGATGCGGCAATTTTGCAATTTTTCTGCCAAATGGGTTGTTTACTTAAAACTCTACAACTTTGCAAAAAAGCCTGCCATGCCGGAAGTAGATCATCGCTATTCCAATCGGTCAATGCAGACCATTGCGCGCGCTTATGGATAGACTTTGCCAGCGGCTTCTCAGGCGAAGGCGGTGCTATAGCTTCATCAGACTGTGTCGGTGGCGGTGTTGGACTGATACTTCCGGTAGTGCAGGCGGCAAGCCATAGAAAAGAAGTAATAACGACAAAACTTAATTGGTTTTTCATCTGATTTTGGTTAAAGTAGTAGCTCGATTCAATTATGAGATAGCAATCTTAAATTATGTGGTTACTGATAGTCGAGGCAGCTGTGGCATTGGGTTTATTTCTTTTTATTATCTGGTGGACCATGTTTTCAGGAAAAAAAACGAAAGAAGATAAAAACAAAGATGAATAAAACCAGCATCAGAATTATCGCAATATGAATTCGATGTCAATTTTACCCATTACACCGGATTTTCAACATCAATAAATTGATGCTGTATTCCAAATTTCTGCGCAATGTAATTGCCCAGTGCTTGTACACCATAGCGTTCTGTCGCATGATGTCCCGCGGCGATAAATGCAACACCCGATTCACGTGCAGCATGAACGTTTTGTTCTGAAATCTCTCCCGTCAAATACGCATCAACGCCTTGCAGAATCGCCGCGTCAAAATAATTTTGCGCTGAACCGGTACACCAGGCGATACGTTGAATGGTTTTATCAAGGTCGCCGATTATCATTGGCTTACGCAATAAGGTTCGCGATATTTGTTGACCCAATGCAGCCAAACTCATGGCTTCTTTGAGTTCCCCCTGCATCATGATATCCTGCCCGCCGAAACGGCCGTTTTCAACAAACCCTAATTTTTGCCCTAATTGCGCATTATTGCCAAATTGCGGATGTCCATCCAACGGCAAATGATAGGCAAATAAATTGATTTGATGATTTATCAGTAAAGCGATGCGACGGTTCTTTATACCAGTGATTCGCATATCTTCACCACGCCAGAAATAACCGTGATGAACTAGGACCGCGTCTGCTTTAGCTGCCAACGCTGCCTGAAGCAGATCAAGCGAAGCAGTTACACCACTAACAACCGTATGAATATCGCTGCGCCCTTCCACTTGCAAGCCATTTGGGCAATAATCTTGAAAGCGGGGTATATCCAGTAATTGATTCAGATGATTTTCCAGCTCATCTCGATTCATTGATTTCCTCCTTGGTTTCTTATATTGCATCGCAATATATTCATCGCTACGACTATTTTATTGTGGGGTAATACTTTGATATACAGACTTTGGTTGATTTTTGCACAAACTGCAACAGTGTTGCTGGCTATTTTTTTTGTCGTATCTACATTGCGACCGGACTTACTCTCCTGGAAACCACGGGGAGAAATTGTAACCGTAACAGAAGTTGCGCCTGCGGTTACATCAGAAAGACCAGATAGCTATGCCAAAGCAGCCGAAATTGCCATGCCATCTGTCGTCAATATTTTTACCAGCAAAGAAGTCAATGAGCCTGTCCATCCTTTGCTGAACGATCCTACGTTTCGCAGATTTTTCGGTGACCAGTTGGAATCCAAACCAAGACGCACTTCAAGCTTGGGCTCGGGAGTTATTGTCAGTCCTAATGGTTATATATTGACTAATCACCATGTCGTCGAAACCGCAGACGAAGTTGAAGTTGCTCTGGTTGATGGCAGAAAAACTAAAGCCCGCTTGATTGGTTCCGACCCTGAAACAGATCTGGCAGTACTGAAGATAAATTTGAAAGATTTACCCGCTATAACCTTTGGCCAGTCACAACAGGTTAAAGTGGGTGATGTCGTGCTCGCTGTGGGCAATCCCTTTGCCGTGGGTCAAAGTGTTACTATGGGAATTGTTGGCGCACTGAGCAGGAGTCGGGTGGGAATTAATACCTTTGAAGATTTCATTCAAACCGACGCGGCGATTAACCCGGGCAACTCTGGTGGGGCATTGACCGACACCGCAGGCAACCTCATTGGAATTAACACTGCAATTTATTCCCGCAGTGGTGGCTCGCTCGGCATCGGTTTTGCGATTCCGATACATATTGCCAAGCAGATTATGGAACAAATTGTGCAGTCTGGTGGCGTAATCCGTGGCTGGCTAGGGGTCAGCATGCAAGATATGACTGATGAACTGGCAGAGTCATTCAATCTGGATAGTCCATCGGGAGCCTTGATAGCCAGTGTTCTCAAAGATGGCCCAGCTGATAAAGCTGGAATAAGGCCAGGCGATATACTGATTGCAATCGAGGGCAAATCACTTAAAAACTCATCGGAAATGCTCAATCACGTAGCCGCATTACCACCTGGAGCAACGGTAACTGCCACAGTCATTCGCAATAAACAAGAAAAATCTTTCCCAGTACAAATCGGTGTAAGACCCAAACAAAAGTAACTACATTTAGAAATCAAACTCATGAAGAATCTATTTCCGGAAAACGGCTTTCTATCCGTAATAGCACAATGGTTTAGCGCCAATATTCTTGCCCTTGGGCGTGAAATGCGGTTGTCTTATTTACCACCGTTAATGGTATACGTCGCCGCCGGAATCTCGGGTCTGACAAGTATTGTTGGCACGTTCTACGTCAAGGAAAAACTTGGGCTTTCCGCCGAATTTCTGGCCATGCTAGGATTCTGGATGATGTTGCCGTGGGCACTCAAAATGCCGATGGGTCATTTGGTCGACCTGATCTGGCGCTGGAAGAGCTTGCTGGTATATTTAGGAGCCAGTTTAATCATGTTAAGTCTGTTGATCATGATTGGCTTGCTTGGACATACGGAGACCATGACCGCTATGGCTTCTGTTGAAGCCTGGTTTGTAACATCAGCCTTACTGGCTCCGATCGGTTATGTATTACAGGATGTGGTTGCCGACGCTATGACCGTTGAAGCAGTGCCGCGTGTCGATGAAAATGGCAATAAGCTGAATTTAGAGAAGCGTAAGCTGATGCATGTCACGATGCAAACCTTGGGACGAGTCGCCATTATCGGAGGTGGTGTGCTGGTATCCGTTATCAATGTTTTTATACTCCGCGATGCTGGATCACTCCCGGAAGCGGAAAAAGAAGTCGTATATTTATTGGTGTATGAGCTCGCCTTGATCATTCCGCTTATCTCAATCTTTGGCGTTGTTTTTGCATCCTGGCTACGTCGGCGCGAACGTAAACATTTTCTCGCGCAAGGACATAGCTACCAGGAAGTCGATAGGTTGCTGAATATGCACTCGGAGGCACCGGAAGTAAACTGGTGGATTTTGGGAGGAGGATTGGCCTTTACAATAATATCCTTGAGCGTCGGACTGAGTCGCATGCCTGGCAGCGAGGAGATCATTTTTGTCATCTCAATGGTAATTGTCATATTTTTGATGTGGCGATTAACCGGCGAGCTTGAACCCGAGGCCCGCAACGTGCTAGTGGGCACGGCTGTGTTGATATTCATATTTCGTGCCATTCCTGGGCCCGGTGCCGGTTCTACCTGGTGGATGATTGACGAACTAGGCTTTGATCAGCAATTTCTTGCCGTTTTGTCATTGGTGGGCGCCACATTAACGCTATTCGGCATGTTCATTTTCCGCCGTTTCATGGCTGAGCGCTCGATTGCCTATATCATTGGCTTTCTCACTATCGTAGGGACATTTCTCTCACTACCGATCATAGGTATGTATTTTGGTCTACATCAATGGACGGCAGCTATGACCGGCGGAGTGGTCGATGCCCGCTTCATTGCATTGATTGACACCGCACTGGAATCGCCGCTCGGCCAGATTGCCATGATCCCGATGCTGGCCTGGATTGCCAACTCCGCACCGGAAAAACTTAAAGCTACTTTTTTTGCCGTGATGGCGTCATTCACCAACCTGGCATTATCTGCTTCGCAACTCGGAACCAAGTATCTCAATCAGTTTTACGAAGTGAAACGTGAAGTAAAAGATGCAGCGACCGGTCAAATCACTATTCCTGCAGATTATAGCGAGCTGGGACAGTTACTGATTACCGTCACCATCATTGGTTTTGTTTTACCACTGATCACGATTTTAATTGTCAAACATTCACGCTTTCGTAATGCCTGATTTATTATGTGAATCTGGGAGGTAAAACGCTTCAGTTAACTTGAACCTTTTTAAATTATTTTAACTATAAATAAAGGTTGCCCATCCTGGCTACTCGAGAAGAACTTTCAGATTTCCTGATTAAAACCGAGAGACGCGCATATAAACAAGCACTGTTTTCGGTTCGTGATGAAGATACGGCATTGGACATCATTCAAGATTCCATGACAAAGCTCACGGTAAAATATGCTGCGAAGCCAGTTGAAGAACTGCCACTTTTGTATCAGCGAATTTTACAGAACACCATTAGAGATTACTACCGGCGACAGAAAACTCGCTCATTATGGACTACGCTGTTTTCAGCATTTACGTCGAATGCTCCGAATAAGGATCAAGAAGATTTCGATATTCTCGAAACTTTACAGATAAAACAAGAATCCAATTTTGGCAAAGTACCTGATGCAGAGCTTGAAAGGAAACAGCTGATTGATTTAATAGAAGAAGCCATGAAAATTCTTCCAATGCGTCAACGTGAAGCCTTTATACTGCGTTATTGGGAAGAGATGAGCGTAGCGGAAACTGCAATGATTATGAATTGTTCTGAAGGAAGTGTAAAAACACACTGTTCAAGAGCAGTGCATACATTAGCTACAATACTGAGAGAAAAAGGAGTTAAATAAATTATGAGTGAGCATGAGTTAGGAGAAAAAGTCTCTAAGCTATTGGATTTAAGCGCTAATGAGAATATTAAACAAAGTACTTTGTATCGATTGCAATCTGCTCGCCGGGCCGCTCTGGAAAATTGCCAGTCTATGGGAGCAATTAATTCAGGTAGCAGCAGCGCTTCTTTTTTTTATGGTAGGCCCGAATGGCAGCTTTATGCTGGAAAACTGATATTACTATTGGCTGTATTACTTGTTCTGATGAGCATAACTTTTTCTAAGCTTTGGGATAATGATCAAAATGCAATTATAGACACGATGATACTGGCTGATGATTTACCGATAGATGCTTATCTTGATAATGAGTTTGAGAAATGGCTGAATTCCGATTAATTATTATCGTTGGAGGTTTTTTTTTATTTTCCTTTGATGTTTTAGCAGACAAGCCTCCATGGAAAGAATTAAAGCCCCAGCAGCAGAAAATTTTGGAACCGCTGGCACAGAATTGGAAGGACATGGATTCGGCAAGAAAGAAAAAATGGCTGAATATTGCAAAACGCTATTCAAAAATGAATTCTGAGGAACAACAGCGTATTCAGTCGCAAATGCAGGATTGGAATTCATTGACTACTGAACAACGTCAGGTGGCGCGTAAAAGGTACAAGAAAATGGAGCAATTGCCAGTCCGGAAACGCCAAGAAATCAAACAGCGATGGAATGAGCATGAGCAATTCACGGAAAAATCTAGTGAGAAAGCTTTAGAACCTTAATATTAACGAGCATAAGCGTGGAATATAATAAGTGTTTATTTAATATGCAAAAGTTGCGCCTACAAGTAAATTTCTTAAATGACTGACTTTAAGCTTCTATATTTACTTCATTATAAATCGGAAAAATTCTTATTTTATTCGCTCTTGTAGCTTATTAAATGCCGTCACTTTTTCATTTATCACTTAATAAGCAACCCCATGGCAAGATCGCGAGTTATTACAAGCTGACACAGTACTTCTTTCGGTTTGCCCTAATAGTTCTCCCAGCCGCACTCCAATTCTTTTCCTCCACAGTCGCAACATAATAGCCATCCGTCCAATACTCACCACCCCACACTTCAGCCTGTGATAAGAAATCCATGCGCCTCCTCAATATGGACACTGTTACATCTATGGCGTTTTGCAGAACCTTATAAGGTGGTAATGTAGTCGATTTTCAACGCCTGCTAACTGCTTACTCGGATGGTAGCCAGTACTGCACTTATGGCTATCAGAAACCATTGAAGCAATCGGACATGATCGCTCCCATGAATCGCAAGAGGAACTGCTATGACATTGCTCCGATGAAAAGCTTCTGGGAAACACACAAAAACAAGCTGGTGCACACCATCGAAAATTCAAGATACAACTACAAGCAATTCAGGAAATTACCAAGTGTATTGAAGTCTTTAATAACCGACAGCGTAAGCAAGATAGATTAGACTTTCTGTCATCAACGAAATATACGCAACGATACTCTGAAATTTAGCCGCCGCTTAACTGCTACATGGGTTCCCTTTTGTCAGCTCTTATTAGTCCGTGCAGGACGTCAAATAAAGTGGTGCCCGTCCATCCAAATAAAATAGTTCAACAATGTGTCAACCGAACTCCCGGACTGGCGTTAATGTGCATAGTTTCAGTTAATTTATATGCTTCATTACATCAATTACTTGAGTTTCTAGGATTTTTATAAAGTTCAACTATGCAAAGACTCAATATCGCTTATACCTGCAATATTAGAAAGCCGGGCATGGAAGATGAGCGCTATGGTGAATTCGAAAGTCCAGATACTATCGCAGCAGTAACTACAGCGCTGGAACATGCGGGCGCGAATGTGGAAGTGATTAATGTGGGTGCGGATATCTATCATCAGCTTGAGAAACGTAAAGACAAAATCGATCTGGTGTTCAATAACGCAGAAGGTTTGGATGAAAAGGAACTACGCGAAGCTATTGTTCCATTCTTTTGTGAGCACTTGGGTATTCCATATACCGGTAGCAGCCCCAAGACCTTTATCAACAAAATGGATAAGGCAACGGCAAAGCGGATCGTTGCGTATGAAGGTGTGCCAACAGCGAAATTTCAACTCATGATGCCGGGTGATCAGCTCAAGAATCTATCTTTTCCGCTGATGGTTAAACCATACAGCGAGGGAACCAGCATCGGCATCAGTCAGAAAAGTAAAGTACATAATGAAGCAGAGCTCAATGAAGCCCTTACAGCGATTTATACGCAGTTTGATCAAGCTGCGCTGGTCGAGGAATTTCTCCCTGGGAATGAATACACGATTGGTTTGATTGGAGACTATGTGTTGCCAATTTTGGAGATTAATTTTGCGAAGCTTCCAGGTCATCCGCAACTGCGTGATCCGCACGTAAAAGATATGGAGAATCCCTACATTACTCACCTGAACTGGACCGATCAGGCCAAAAGCTTTGCCAAGATGGCGGTCGCGGCACATGAGGCACTTGAGGTTCGCGACTATAACCGTATGGATTTTCGCATGCGCGGAGGCAAGTTATATTTTCTCGAAGCCAATGTCATACCCGGTATTCATCCGACCGAGGCGGACCTCACCAGCATGTGCCGGCACGTTGGAATCGCGCACCAGGGTATGGTTGCATTGATCCTGGATAGAGCGGTGAAACGGCTGGCTGTACGTTATCCCGAACGTTTTCGGGGAAAGGTCGAATTAATCGAGGAATTAGCGATCTCGGTCATCAACAAAGTGCCGAAAGCCGGTTTTCTTACTCATCATGGGCGGATGTATAGCCTGCTCGGAAAATCAACCCAATAATAAATGAAATCATGATTGTACCCATTTCTAAAGACTTGTTTCCTGATCTTGTGAAGATTGCCTTGCAAGATATTGGTTCGATGTATCAATCCGCAGTTCACGATGAGCTGGAGGATATTGCAAGTGGCCGGTGTTTTGGGCTTTGTGCTGTGAGTGAAGGCAATCCGATTGGTTATGTGATAGCAAAAAAAACGGTTGACACCTATCACTTAATGACAATCGCAGTGGATGAGCGTCATCGCGGCAAAGGATATGGCTCACTATTGCTGGACGGCATTTTTGCCGAGATCGCGCAGCAAGGGGGAAGAATACTGAATGTCATTACGGACGCAGATGCAAGCGAAAGCCTGCGTTTTTATCTCAAAAATGGTTTTTTTCTGACCGGCATTGTACAGGATGAATTTATCTCGGGAGTAGCCCAGGTACATCTGACCAGAAGGATGGGATATAGGCCTGAGCTCGAAACAAGACCTGTTTTTTCTACTACTTAACTTTGGAAAGGGCCTAAAGCAATGAGAATCATGGCGACAAAAATGGACGGTTGCGGCAATTCGTTTTTACTGGTTGATGAAGTGAAAAATCCTTTGTCCGGATTCGATCGGGCGCGGATTTCAAATGCCCTGGCAACGCAGCATGATACCGATGGAATTCTGTATGTCGATCAACTGCAAGGCATGCCCACGATGAAGATTTTTGATCGGGACGGCACCGAAGAAACCATGTGCGGAAATGGGCTGCGCTGTGCAACACGCTATTTCCGCGATACCTATGTGAACAATGATGTGTTTAACATCATGACTGACGATGGCATGAAGGAAGTGGTGGTCGATAACGAAAGTGTTGAGGTTAATCTGGGTGCCGCGCGGGATTACCGGCAAATCGATCAGAATCTGCATTATGTGTACACCGGCGTGCCGCATGTCGTGGTCATCGGTTCCGAGATCAGCCTAGAAGTTGCAACAGCGCATGGACAATCGTTACGCAATGATAAACCCCTGTGTGAACTAGTTGGTCACCCGGAAGGCGTGAATGTGAATTTTATCTGGCGCACTGCGGAAGGCATTGCTTTGCACACTTTTGAGGTAGGTGTGGAAAACGTAACACAAAGTTGTGGCACCGGCAGTGCGGCAAGTGCTTATGTGGCAGCTAGGGTGTTTGGAATCGACTTGCCGATCATGACGAGCTCCTCGGGAGGCAGTTTGCACGTCAGAAATGATAACGGTGGGTTGTCGATCAGCGGTCCGACGCGTTATCAGGGGAAAGTAATTGGATTTTCCAATGCCGTCTTTGCCAAATCCGTGGAACCGGTCAATTACTGGCAACGCAATTATGCCTGGCAAGGGATGTGAATCGCCTTTTAAGCATCTGAAGTTGAATCGTTGTGTCAGTTTTTACCGTGGTTGTTACGCTTGCGGCATTGTTAATGCTGGATTGTTTTTTATGAGGCAATAGTATGGAATTCTCATTGGTTACTTTTTTTCTAATCATGGTTGCCATGACGGTTTCTGATATTTGTTTTACACTTTACTTTATTGACGTGGAAGAAAGAAGAGCGCATGGGGCCGCCTTCTGGTCAGCGATGATCATTCTGGTTACCGCATTTGCCGTCACCAATTATGTCGAAAACAAGATTTATATTGTGGCTGCATTTATCGGTGCATACGTAGGCACTTATGTCACGATCGAGTGGAAGAAACGAATTGAATCAAGGTTAAAGCCTGAATTGGTTGAATGAATTGCCACTGCAATCATTCCACGTAGCTGTCGCGAAAAATTGAGTCAGAAGCCACGGCTATCTTTAACTTGCGATTCCCCGCATTCTTGCCACGGGGTTGTTTATTAATGGCTATGTAACAATTAACTATTGATTTTTTCTGCCCTCTGATGGTAAATGATTTTTTGATTGCCAAAAAACGACATAACAAATTATTTATAAATAGAGAACTTTGCACGGTTAGAGTGATTTTTAGGTGTGGGCGGTGATATAATAATGTTTTGAATCATATTGTTGAGTTAATTGATATGAGTTTTTCAGAGTTTGATGTCACCCGCCGCACTCGCAAAGGAAACTTTCTCAATCAAATCGATTATCTGATTGATTGGGTACCGATAGAAAAAGCAATCGCTGAGCACTATGCCCCCACATTTGATGCCGCAGGCCGTCCTGCCTATCCCGGGTTGCTGCTGTTCAAAATGTTGCTGACAGGAATCTGGCGCGGTGGACTCAGTGATGAATCAGTTGAAGACATGGCTAACGCGAATCTGCACGTGATGCGGTTTTTGGGCCTGAGTCTGGAAGACGATGTT
>RRZU010393696.1_pt1 | contig 48946 bp, 45 predicted proteins | sample 2165561 | NCBI WGS metagenome assembly RRZU01 (sample SAMN10456909, study PRJNA506462) | wastewater metagenome | isolation source: wastewater sludge | place: USA: Moscow, Idaho | reverse complement strand
TTCACAGCGAGTGCTCGGCCCACGCCTGCATCATCGCTCGTCGCTTTTCCAGCATGTCCCCGCGCCGATAAGCTGCCTCGAGCTTGTTGCCCACAATGTGCGCCAGCGCCATTTCCGCCATTTCCTGGGGGTAGTCGGTGGCTTCAGCCGCCCAGTCCCGAAACGATGACCGGAAGCCGTGAACTGTGATGTCGTCGCGCTTCATCCGCCGCAGCACGGCAGTGAGCGTCATGTCGGAGAGGGGTTTGTGGTCACGCGTGCTTGGGAACACGATGTCGGTATCTGCCAGTTTGGTGTCCTTCAAAGACTCCAGCAGTTGCATAGCAGCATCCGATAGCGGTACGCGGTGCTCTTTCCCGGCTTTCATGCGTTCGCCAGGGACGGTCCACAGTTTGTGCTCGAAGTCCACCTCGTACCAGGCCATACCGCGCACTTCGCCTGATCGGGCGGCGGTGAGGATGGTGAACTGCAGAGCCAGCGCACCAATGCCACTTTGCTGGCGCAGCTCGGCCATGAAGGGTTTCATGTCGCGCCATGGCAGTGCAGCGAAGTGCTTTGATTTGGAGACCTTGGAGCGTGCAGGCAGCAGTGCGTCGAGGTGGCCTGTCCAGCGGGCGGGGTTGTCTCCCGTGCGGTACCGGTGCACGGTGGCCCAATCGAGCACAGCTTCCAAACGGCCCCGCAGGCGCGAGGCGGTTTCTGCCTTGGTGTGCCACACGGGTTCAAGCACACGCATGATGTGCGCGGTTTCAATCAGCGCGACATCCATCTTGCCGATGATGGGGGCTGCGTAGGTTTGCAGCGTGTTCCTCCACTGGTCGGCGTGCTTGGCGTTCTTCCAGCCCGAGCGGTGTGATTCGATATAGCGCTCAGCGCAACTGTCGAACGTGATGGTTTTGGCTTGCTCGGCACGCGCCACGGCAGCGGCTTGGTGCTTGGCTTGCATGGGGTCGATGCCTTGGCGCACCTGACGACGCCAGTCCATGGCTTTGTCGCGGGCATCGGCCAGGGACACTTCGGGGTATGGCCCCAGCCCCGTCCAGCGCTCACGACCGTTGAAGGCGTAGCGCAGAATCCAGGACTTGGAGCCCCCTTCGGTGACTTTGAGCCACAGGCCGGCACCATCGCCATGCAGGCCCGGCTCCTTGAGCCTGGTGGCTTGCAATTGAGTGAGTTTGTTGGCTTTGACCATGGGTGGAGTTCGACGGAGACGAGACCCCAATTTTGGTCTCGTTATACGGAAAAGTATACGGAAAAAACACAAGATTGAGAGATGCCATCAGAAACCCCGTGAAACAACAAAACGCATAAACCATTGTTTTTATTGGGTTATTTTCTGATTTCTTGAGATTTTCTGACGCAAAGTGAAACCCGGGTTCGACTGCCGCCCTCTCCGCCAAAACAGATAAACCCTTGTAAGTCATTGATTTGCAAGGGTTTTTTCTTTTTTGATTTTCGATATTTACCACACAGACTTACCACACGCACCGATACTTGGATATGTTGGCACTTTCAGTGCCCGAAAATCAGTCTTGCAGCCCTCTCAGTCACTGATCATCAATACATGTTTGCGCTCGTAGTTGGAGCACAGTGACCTTATCAAGCTGTCTGCTACTTGCTCATTGGTCAGACGGTCAAAGAATGAGTGGGTGTCAACAACCAGCCGATCCTTCGCTCCGTTTATAAAAATCTCGACCTCAGAGGGTGGGCGAGAGGTTTTTTGATCGACGTACAAGCAGAGTCCGTGATCCGGGTGGCTGGCGATGTAAGCGGTTAGGTGCCTGATGTTTACCTTGGATAGACGGCCTGGAAACGACTTGCCCAAGTTCAGACGCTGCCTTTCTGTCTTATCCACATAGTTCTGCGCTTTTGAACCTGCGGCCAGCGCAGTGACGGGCGCCTTTTCAGCGGACTTCGTATCGTGCAAACCGAAGAAGTCTTGAACAATCTTGCCTCCACCCGAGGTCTCCACGGGCTGCAAGGGAACTGTTGAATCCCAAACGTTTTTGCTCACCGATTACTCCTGATTTGACGTGAAGGCGAAGTGCCGGATTGCGCTCACCAAATTTGATCAACGCCGTATTACTGCATCGAACCGCATTCTGAGCGGCCTAGCTGCTGCTGAACAATGCCCAGCATTTTTGCCATAAATTTTCGAAGTGTCACCCGTGGGTGGCAATAGCGGCAGTTCCCCCGGGTGGGGGGCCGTTGGCTGGTCTCTCGTTTGTGTGGCAACTTGTTCAATTGCAAGCGGCTCTCGGGCCACCGGCACTGGCCCCTCTCACCCCGACATTCGAGGCTCTGCTGCTCATTGGGCAGACACTTTGTCGCTTCGCTTTGATGTCGGAGAGAGAACCCGTGGAGCTGAAGTCATGGGCATTGCGGGCCGACACAGAGATGGATCAAAAGGTACCCCCTGTGAGCCGCCCCTCCACCATCCCGCATTGAGTAGATCATTGCTGTTGATTTCCATTGAGCCACCTTGTGCGATGTGAGCCACACCTTGTGATCCACATCGAGTAGGAGCCAATGCCCATGTCCTCAGTTATCGCCTACGTCCGGGTCAGCACCGATGACCAAACCACGGAGAACCAACGCAGGGTCGTAGAAGCCCGGTACAACATCGCCAAATGGTTCGTCGAGGAAGGGGTGTCTGGAAGCATCCCAGCCTCTCAGCGCCCCGCTATGCGTGCATTGCTGGCCTATGTGCGTGAGGGTGACACGGTGGTGGTTACAGCCATTGACCGTCTGGGCAGGAACACCATCGACGTGCTCAACACGGTCGAATATCTCAAGGCCAAGAAGGTCTCCGTGGTCTCGATGCGAGAAGGGTTCGACCTCGCCACTTCCGCTGGAAAGTTCATGCTCACGATGCTGGCAGCAGTGGCTGAACTGGAGCGGGAGAACATCAAGGCACGGCAGATGGCCGGAATCGAGAGAGCCAGGGCCGAAGGCAAGAACCTGGGGCGGGAGAAGGTGATCAACGATGCAGAGGTGCGCCAATGGCGACAGGCCAACTGCGCCAGCATCAAGGCCACGGCGGAACACTTCGGCATCTCCACGGCCTCGGTCAAAAGGGCATTCCAGGGAGGCGCAGGAAGGGCCTTGGCGGCCTCATAGAGGCCTCATGGAGGGAGAGTGAAGGCAAGAGCCAGGAAGCGCCATCAAGGGCAGTAGCAAGGAACTCGTGCCGAGCACTCGCAAGGCCCTCTGCCCCTGCAAAACCCATAGTTTCATATGCAAAAACGCATATGAAATCGACGTTTAATGAAATACCCGCAGTCCTGGAGGAGATGCAAGTCTCCCCGGAGGAACTCAAGGGAGCGGCTTAGGTGAAAACCGACGACTTCTGCCTCCGTACCAACGATGTTAAGTACCGTGGACAGGACTGCTCTGGATCGCTGGTCATTCACCCTTCCCTGGGTGGACGACCCACCGGAGTAAGCTGAACATCCACCAAGACGGTTCAGGAAGTGATGCACCCTGGATGAGGTCGGTACCCTTGATCACCACCCCCCAAAGGTGGAGGACTTGGCTCATCGGTGGATGCGGAGGAATCTAAGGGAAACAGCTAGGTGAATACTTAGTTGTCTCCCTTGATGAAATCATCCTTGATAGAACCATAGTGATCTGCACTCATGGGACTACTTCAGTTGATCTTCGGTGAACTTCCAGACACCACACCAGTGGTCACGGAAGTCCAGACTGAAGGCACGGCTGAAGGGATGCTGGTGATGTGATCCATCCTGGTCAATCCCATCAAGGATGACCAAGACATTGATCGCCATGTAAAGGCAGCTTTTCGCTCGATTTGCGACATCGAGACTTTGTCACCGGAAAGTTGAAGTCAGCTTCTGATGAACTTCCTGGAGCCACACCAGTGGTCACGTGAGCTTCAGCGAGCATCAGGAAGACAGTACTAAATAGGCTCTAACTTGCCGCTATGGGCTACTCTTCTCTTGGTTCTGGAGATCACAGGATGTTTGCATCCGAGCTTATGCCCCACCACAACACACCCCATTCTCATTGCTTCCCCTCAAGTCTATGAGGAGTATTTTAATAATGAGAATTATTCTTAATTATTATTCTATCTGTGGGATTTTGCCGATCTAGCACTTACCGCAGCTTCTGGATCAACTTCCAAGTGGCCTCCGCAATGGACAGGCCTTGTCATGTCGAAGGTGCAAGTCCTCTCAAGCTCGCAAGGCTCACTTGCGCCCCGCCTCGGCTCGCGGTGCTTAAGCGAGTGACAGCAGCGGTTCGTTTTATGCTTGACTCATTTGATGATAGAGCTGACGGACTCCTCGCCAGCTCGGTGGATACGGAAAATGTACTGGACCTTACCTTCGACTGGGCTCTTCCCCGTCTGCGCACACTTAACTAAGTCGCCTATTTCGTATACGACGACCTTCGACATGCATCCAACAACCCTGTCGCCGATACGGAGCGTTGTTCGTGAGTTGGAGTTGTTCGGAGTGATATTGACCACTTCCAATTGACCGTCGAGAGTCGCGAACCGGACATTTCCGAACACTGCCGTCGATGGGCCAGGATCCTGGGGTGGGCGAGTTTCCGGGGCCTTGACAGGGGGCGTGATCTGGCCCGTTTTAACGTTGATGAGGACAACCGCATTTAATGCGCGACGAACGATATCCTCGGTGCTCAGGGTAGGGCCTGCTTTGAAGTTCGCTTTAACACGCGAGTCGATGAGACGTGTGCCGAACAACTCCACGAGGTACGACGACTTTACGGCAAAATTGACGTTTTGAGGTATGTCGCCAGTGGCCTTCACTACGCCCATGGCATTCAGCTTGGATGTGACGATGCCCACAACAGAACCATCCTTGGCGATCAAGGGACCGCCAGAGTTGCCAGGCTGCACAGGCACCGAAATCTGAAACCGCGTCGGATCATCCCTCATGCCCGACAGACTACTCAGGATGCCACTAGTGACCTTGGGTTCTATACCTTGTATTGAAGTCAATGGAAACCCAATGGTTAGCAGATCTGCCCCAAGCTGGACAGTGCTGGAGTGACGCACCGGCAGAAATGCTTCCGTGCTTCCCTCGTGAACCTGCAAGACGGCAATATCGTTAGCCTTGTCAGTGATCAGGGGAGTGGCAATTGACTGCCGACCATTGAATCGGGTGATGGTGATGGACTGGCCGCCCTCAATGACATGGAAGTTAGTCGCGATCAAGCCGTCGCTGCTGATGAAAAAGCCCGTGCCGCTGGAGTCGGCCGCAACAAATGATGATGTTAGGCCCATCAGCAGTCCGGCAAATATGTGAGCAAATGGTTTCATCTAGGGGGCTTACTTCTGAATCGAGTCTGGTTTTGAGGAATTAAATGAGGCAGATTATGGGCATAGTAAGTTTTTTGTTGCAAAGCGTGACAGTGGTCGCCGTACCTCTTTGAAGCTTGAAAGTCCATGCCAATCCGCGAATAGCTCGAATTCAACACGCTGATCCAACAGCTTACGTCTCGGCCAAGTCTACAGAGGGGTGCATTGCAAGCGTTGGAAGACTCTCGGCATCTGAGTTTCTTCACTCCAACATGTTCATACCCTTACTCACAGTGGGTAGCGAAGCTTCTCGATGGCTTCCTTCATAGGGGCCAGCGAGTGCCCCCCGGAGTACAGCCCATAGGTGATGCGTGGCTTCTCATGGCCCACGATGTCAGCCGTGAGGTTCTCGGATACCCCAGCATCTTCCAGCAGGGTCACCACGGTCTTTCTGATCGAGTGGAAGACCTTCTTCTCGGGGAACCCAAGGGATGCCTTCAGTCGCCCGAAGCGTTTACCGATGGCGTTGGAGCGGTCACCGTACTTGTTGAAGGTCAAACCGGACAAGAGGTAGCCATCCTGGCTGGCAGCCATCAAGCGATCCACGACCTCGACCAGTGCGGAATGGACAGGCACCTGCCTGATCCCGGCATCCGTCTTGCTGTCGGTGATGGACAAGACTTCCTTGGTGCAGTTCTCGACCTTCAGCGCACACAGCTCCTCGATCCGTGCCCCCGAGTACATTCCCAGCCTGATGAGATCGGCCAGTTCATGGTCTTCCTTGTTTATGGCTGCATTCAGCAGGGCCACCACTTCCAGGGGCTGGAATGGCTCCCACCCTCCCTTGCCAGTCACGGCTTTGCTGCTGGTTTTCTTGGTGAAGGATGGGATCACGAAGGGCTGAATCTCACCAGGGGCCTTCTCAATCTCTTGCAGGTAGGCCCAGAAGTTGCGCGAGAAGCTGATGATGCGCTTGATGGATGACTCAGAGGCCCCTTGCTTGGCTGCTGTGCCCTGTGAGGCTGGCGTACCCCGCATCAACACCCTGATCCACTCCCTCACGCCTTGGCCGGTGATGGCCTGTACGGTGCCGAAGTGCTTGATCATCAGCCGCACGTCCTTCTTCATCTGATCGACCGTCTTGGGTGCCAGTGTCAGTTGAGCAGCCCAGTCATCAAAGTGGGGCAGCAGTGGCTCGTGTGTCCCGGTAGCCACGCCGTAGAAGGCAGCACCAGCATCAGGCCCTTGGGCACGGGCGAACTTCTTCGCCTCTTCTTCGATGAGATCACGAACAACTTCAGCAGCCTCGTTGGTCTCGATCTCCTGTCGCCACATCAGGGCCTTGTCAATGAAGGGGTCAGATTCACCCCGTGCGGCAGCGATGCGGGCCTTCCACTTGGCAATCAAGGGGGCCGCCCTGGTCTCGGCGACTCGCTTGTCGGTGGTCTTCAGGGTCTCAAACAGCTTGGCCTTGCCGATGATGTGCTGCACGTCTTTGGGTACGTGCAAGGTGGCGTACCAAGTGTTTCGACGGAGTTCGATGTTAGCCATGAGGGGGTAACAAAACGGTGGCGGAGATTGAAATTTACCACACGTATTTACCACACGTTTTTACCACATCATACCTCGTAAGTGCTTGATCCTATTAAGAATCAACGACTTAGATGCTTTAGGCGGAAAGTCCCGCCCTCTCCGCCAAGATAAAATAAGTCCTTGATTTGCAAGGACCTTCATGAAAATCAACAGGTTACAGCAGCCAAGTCGTACGGAAACGTCATACGGCGAGGTAAAAATGAACCTGTTTGTGCCCCCAGGCGGCAAGACGAAGAATTGGTATGTTCGCGTCTATGTGCCCTCCGACCTTCTTAAGTTCTACCAAGAGGCGGAATTCAAAAAATCAACCCGGACCACTGACCGCGTACTTGCTGAAGCTCGCGCAGCTGCGTTCGTGCTTGAAAAAAGCCGGGAGTTTCTTTCCAAGCGGGATTTGCTGAAGGGGTTCACAAGCGGCCAACCCCAGACCGTCGTGCTCGACGCCTCCCTCATTCAGAAAATCGCGCACATTCGTCTTGCAAGCCTCGTGCGCTTCGACGACGAAGAACGGAGCTCGATGGATGAGCCCGAGCAGTGGGATGAGCATGACGAGCTCATCAAGCTCAGCCTAGACGACCTGAAGAAGCTCATTGCCCGCCGCAAATCGGCCCCCGGTTACGAGCGCTTCGTGAAAACGGTCATCGAATTCGCGCAAGTGATGGGCTACGACATCGACAAACAGGACCCCATGCTGGCGGAATTCATCGACGCCATGGTCAGGGTTGAGAAGCGCGCCTACGAACTGATGGAGCGGCGCAGTCAAGGTGAATTGGCAGACCTGGCTGAAGGTGAGTCCGGCCCCTGGCTTGGCGAACTGCTGCAAGGCTGGGAAAAAGAACACGCGCCAGCGGACCCAAAGACACGCAGCAGCTACACCAGCCGTATCAAGAACTTCATCGAATTTACCGACGATAAGCTCGTGGTAGCCGTGGAGAAGAAGGACGTTTGGGACTGGTTGAACAAGCTCCTGCGCGTGGACAAGCTCGCTGAAAAGACCATCACAGATGGCTACCTGCCAGCTCTGCGCTCCCTATTCGACTATGCAGTTCTGTCGGGTAAATTTGGTATCAAGCAGAGTCCGGCCATGGGCATTCAGGCTCCCAAGCTGGACAAAGTGGAGTCCGCTTCACGGAAGAAACCACGCGAAACCTTCAATTACATCTACATCAACCACATCTTTGCATCCGTCTGGTACAGCGGTCTCACCCAGCCCGTAGGCAAACTAAGGACCGAAACCGTCCTTGCAGGCAACGCCCGGTATTGGGTACCGCTCATCGCCTGCTGCCAGGGGCTGCGCGCCGAGGAAGTATGTCAACTCACATTGGTCGATGTTGGCATGCAATCCGGTGTTTTTTCGATTCACATCACCGTCGAGTCCGGCCGTGTAAAAAACGAACACAGCCAACGTTGGGTGCCTGTTCATAAAGTTCTACTGGACCTCGGTTTCGCCGAGTATGTCGAGTCCCAGCGCAAACAGCAGCAAGTGCCTGAAGCGGCGGACATGTTTGTGGAGCTGGGCCCTGGCAGCCGGTATGTTCGTCCCAAGAAGGCTGGCGCCCTCTTCCCCGAACTTCACACCAAATTCGAACGGAAGTCCAACACCCTCTTGCAGCGCTTCAACGACTTCCTGCGCGAAGACCTGGCGTTCGAGAATGGCTACACCTTTCACAGCTTCAGGCACTACTGGGAGGACTCGGTTCGAAAAACCGTGGCTTCAAATTCACTAAGTGGCCACCCCTGGCCGAAGGGCATGGTCGAAAGAATCAGCGGCCGCTCGCAGGCTCACCTCGAAAAAGTCGAAGGTTCATCGGCCGCTTACGGCGGCGAATTGCCCCCGAGTCTGATGAAGCCCTACTTAGACCAAATATCCTTTGCCAAGGTGGTGTGGCCCAAGCCGTGGGCTGACTTTCAGCGCTCCTAGCTTCTGGCAGTGTCAGGAACCACATCCCTGCCACTAATTTGCCACTAACGCTCAGCAAGTCGGTGGGCACCCCTGTGCGACTTTCTGGGTTCAGCTTACGGCGCAGGATTCGGCTGCCATCCAATACGTCGTCATTCGTGAGATGCTGACACGGTTATGACCAGTGTGCTGGGCGCTCGCACCACGGCGCTCTCGGGCCCTCAAGAGCATGTCCTCAACCGCAGGCTGTGAGGCTTTTGCCGCTGTGGTTGCGGATATGCGTGTAGGCCGCTGACTGGCAACGTTGGATGACACGGTGATTTGTTTCGCAGCGTTCACTTGCGCCCGTTTTTTGTAGTGCTGAACATTTCCGCTCCTGCGACACGCTTCGGCATGACATGCGCCGCGAATTCCAGCGTGCATGAACACTGAGTGTTTATTTTTGTAATACTATGTGTCTGGCAGTTTCCGTTTGTGCGACTGCTCGTGCTGTTCTTTCAAAACCTGACCTTCAAACATTCCAACGAGTCGAACTCGTCGGAGTGCCCATGGCTGGCCTGGCAACAGGCCGGTCTGGTGCGTCCCGTTAGTGCTTCGTGCCGCCGCAAGGCGGCCGACCCGTGGAGGGTCCGCCCCGCAAGGGGCTCCATCCCCATTAACTCGGCCCCGTCTCGATGACGCGGGCAATGAAAAAGGACATTGTTATGAACAAGACGATTCTGAGCACCACCGGCACTCCCCTGAACCAGCAAGACAACGGCACCCGCGGGGGCTATATCGCGCTGGGAATGGTCGGCAACAAGTTTGCCGTTTTCTCGCTGCTGAACAAGCAGGTACAAATCCTCGGTCCTTCGGACCTCAAGGAGATGAACCTCAAGGCCCTGTTCGGCGCGCAGTGGTGCGAGCAGCACTACAACGAGTTCGACGCCAAGAAAGAGGAAGTTGTGTTCAACCACAAACGCCTCGCCACAGACATTCTCTCGGCCTGTCAGGCGGCCGGCACGTACTCGGAAACTGCCGAGCGGCGGGTCGGCGTCTGGAAGATGAACGACGGGCAGTTGGTGGTCAATGGTCGTCAGCTGTGGCGGGCTGACGGCACGGTGCTGGAGCACGGCATTCACGAAGGCCAGGTGTACCCGGTCAGCGGGGATGTCGGCTTCGACCTGTCGACCCCCATGGCCACCCGAGAGGAAGTCAACAAAGTCTTGGCTGCCTTCAATTCTCCCCAATGGATTCATCCCATGGCGGGAGAACTCGTGCTGGGATTTCTCGGCATGAGCTTGGTTTCGTCGGCGCTGAGCCGTCGGCCGCACATACTGATGACAGGGCCTGCCGCTTGCGGCAAAAGCACTGTTCTTGGCTATGTGAGGCTGATGCTTGGCCGCCTCGCGCACCCCTGCTCAGGTCCGCAGAATTTGGCGGGCCTGTATCAAAGCATTGGTGGTACCTCGAAAGCTGTCATCAATGACGAATTCGAGGCAGACTCAAGAAGCAAGAGCTGCAAGGAGACGTTCGAAATTGCTCGAATGTCCTACAGCATGCAAGAGGAAGATAAAGGCATCGTCCGGGGCACTTCCTCCGGAAATTCGAGAAGCTACCGGTTCTGTTCGCCGTTCATCGCGGCGGGTATCAGTCCGGGCAAGATGGAACCGGCGGACCTCACCCGCTGGGTCACTCTCGAAGCCGAGCGCACGCCCCAAGGTGAACGACTGAGCGATGCTGAAGCCCGTGAACTCGGGCCGAAGCTGGCTCGGCTTTATCTGAGTCGTTGGAATGTGTTCCAGGCGTCCGAGGACGTAGTGCGTGACTGCATTCTGTCCTTGGGAGGGGACGGCCGCATGGCCGACACCATCGGTACCTTACTGGCGAGCTATTGGGCTTTTGTATCCGAAACTCCGGCGACGGAGGAAGACGCGAAGTTCCTGGTGAACATGTTGGGAATCGAGGAGCGCATCGCGGTCCACCAGGTCAGCGATGAACTCCAATGCCTGGAAGCGTTGACCAGCCGCGTGGTGCCTTTCAAGGTAGTCGCTGGCGCGGCATTGGTAACCCGTCATCTGTCGATTGCGCAAGCCATCGAGATGGTCTGCGCAGACCCGACAGGTCAGCCCGAGCTCGTCATGCGCTTGGCCCAGATGGGTCTGCGTGTGGCGTTTGCGAAAGGCAAGTGGTCACTCTATGTGGTGAACTCGCCCATGCACCAGGAATTGCGCAAGCTGTTTGCTGGAACAAAGTGGGCGACGGGTGGGTGGTCGGTGGTTCTGCGCCGGCTGCCCGGTGGTGAGGAAAGCACCCAACGTATTGGCGCCGGCCTTGGCGCCGCGAAGGTCACAGTCGTCGACGTGCCGGAGCATCTGCTCTCGGCAGGTAATGAGGACAACATGTTGTTGGCGGCGTAAGCTGCCGGCTGGAGGGCGGGCCTGAAAGGGTTCGCCCTTTTCTTTTGTGGAGCGTCTGCGTTACCCGCGTTACCTCACTCACTGAGGACAAAGAAAGTGTCAGTGCGGGTTGCGCGAAATGGTCGGCCATTTCGTGTTGGTTACGGGTTGCCAATCGGCTCTCGGTGTCAGCCCCCCAATGCCTCAACTTCACATGCGACCATGTGGTGGCAGATTCGATAACCACCGACGATTGCTTTGGACGCATCGCCATGCAGCCAGGCGCGAACGGAGCTTCTTTTGTGCAATTGATGGCGGACTGGCCACAGCGAGTCATGCGACGCAGTCACGGCGTTACCCGGGTTACCCGTTTTTGTCGACAGTGAGAGGCTCGGATTTCAATGGTGGTATCGCCCGCTCACAGGCCACAGGTCTTTGGCGACAGGGTCATCCCTCAGCTCAGTTCGGGCCTGCAACATGCTTTCAACGTGAGGCACCACCGTTCGATGCGAGGCGTTGTACCAATGCTCAAAGGCAGTGAACACATCCCCATGAAGCCAGGCGTTGCCAGGGTGCTCTTCTTCCGAGATGGCTACCTTCAAAAGCTCCATCATTTCATCGTACAGATGGACCTGAGCACCTGCTGCAACCGTCAAGTCATGCCACATGGCGTGAGCACGGTCGGCTGGCAGCAAGCCCTGCGCCAGGCGTGTCAACATCAGCTGCACGACCTGCGAGGTGGACATGAACATGCCAGGGCCCGGGATGGCAGCCAGGGGCAGCAGGTGTGGGTCACCTCGCTGATAGGCCTTGTCCCAGGCTCCGTACATGAGTGAACACAAACGCATCCATTCAACGGGTTCCAGGCCGCCTGCAGGCTCACCTTGAGTCGCAATGCTTGCCACCTCTTCGAATGATTTTTCGCCCTTGGCTCGATTGGCTCGCTGCGAGAGAACGCAGATGTTGCCCGCGCGGTAGCCAACATCGTTGACCAGCCGGTCAACCGAAGGGTTGAGCTTGGACTGACCCCGGGTTTCAAACTCCAGCGGCTCCAGGGTCACCGGGCAAATGCCGTCCGTGATGTAACGCAGGTGGTCTGGTGTGACAGAGGGGTCAACCACCATCCCGCGCTTGATGGCGTTGAGACGCAGCCCCAGGCATTTGCGAACAAAGTAGTCCTGGCGTGCCACCTGCCCCTTGTATTTGCGGTACGCACGTTGGTATATCTCGGGCGCTGACTCATCCAGCCGCAGCTTTGCGGCCGCAGATGCTCGGCCCACGGCTTCGCACTCTTGCTCAAACAAAGAAGGCGCAGATGCACTGGTTGACGACGCCAGCGGGGTGGGTTCAGGCCTCATCGCATCAGCCTGGTCTTGCAAGTCGTTCATCACCGATATTCCAATATGAGCATTCCATTGGAGGCCATGAACGCGAAGACGCCCAGGTTGAGGCACACCATCACCCAGTGTTTGACTCGGAAGGATGTTTTCTTGCTTTTGTGACGCAGGAAGTGTTGTGCCAGGTTGGCTCCAGGCCAGCCTCCCAACAGACCCAGCAGGTGCAACCCGCCCTCTGAGACACGCCACTCACCCAGTTCCGCGGCGGTCTTGTCGTGCATGTACATGACGTACGTCCAGCCGCTGAGGGCCAGATAGCCCAGCAGCACGTAGTAATGAACTCCCCAGCGGAACGTGGCCCAAGCGTAGAGCAGAGCAAAAATGGCAAAGCTCACCAAAGCCAGCACTGGCCAAGATGCTCCAGTGGAGGTCGCACTGGCAGGTCGCCTTCGGTTCGCTGGTTGCCTCTGCTGCCCAATTGCAGCTGCGCTGCGGATGTACTCCACCCGGGTGGCTCGCTTCTTACCCTCGGCTCCCAACTCGACCTCGAACGACAGCTTGGCTCCGTTGGTCGGACGTTCTGAGACACGACCGAATGCTTTGATGTTGACAAAGATGTCTTGTCCCCGCCCGTCGGGCTTGATGAAGCCAAAGCCCCGGTCGTCGTTCCAGTTCGTCAAAGTTCCCTGAAATTTGGCACCCATATTTGTTGTTTCCTACGTGTCATCTGCGATTGCGGTTCCGAGCACTTTCAAAGCCCATAGATTGACCACAGCCCAAGTCCCCCCCACCTCTCAAGGAGGCTCACGTACGTGTTGAGGGCAATTAGCAGCCGCAACTTGAAGTGTAATGAAGTGCGTATGATGTAAATACTTGTATCATTTTGGCTGCAGCCTTAGTTGCAATCCACCTCTTCAAGTCATCATGAAAATCAAAGCTTACGAGTTCACTCCCGCCGGTGTCCATGCCTCCTTCGACCCTGAGACTGGCGGGTTCAATCCCGAGACCAAGAAGATAGTTCCCATGTCCATCAGTGACGGCGAGCTGAGTGGAGCAGAAATCTTTGACAACATCACCCTTGCCGCCGAGGCTGGACTGCTGGACACCGACAAGTGGGTCAAGCAGCTCTTTGCTGACCTTGAGGACTTCGAGTACTTTCTCAACGAACTTGCCCAGTACAACGACAGCTACACCATCTGCGACCGGTGGTGGCATGCCTTTTCTCAACTTGCATGCGGCAAGGACACTCCGGGCTTTTCCACATCCAAGGAAATTGCGGATGGACTGTACAAGCACGCAAGCGAGACTGGCCAAATTTGAGCGTTGCGCGGAGTGAAAGACCAATTCCGCCCATAAATTTCCACAAATTGACTTCTGTCAAACAACGCTAACTGCTGAATGTTCAAGGCAGTTTCCGACACCCAACCCTCATTTCCCTCACACCAATATCGGAGAACTTTTATGATGTTTTTGTATGACGGCATCCGCGCCGAGGTGGAGCCCGTACCTGGCCGTCCAGGCTGGTATCAGCTGACAGGCAAGGAGATTTGTCGGTGGACCCACGATGTCGGTGACACCTACGATGAGCTCAACGATTTGGGAGCGGAGGTGGACCTTGAAGCCCGCCTGATGGGCGTTCACTCTTTCAGCGAAGAAATCGAAGAAGGCGACCCTCGTTTCAACGACGACAACACACCCGACAACCCCTCCTTCTTTGTCTACAAAGACAACAAGAGCGGCAAGACCTACATGGTTCTGGCGGTCAATCGAGCTGAGTACGCGCTGTTTCGATTTCTGTGCCCGCACGCTGAAGGCGCTGAAATGGACAACGAATGGGACCCGATTGACAAATATCGTATCGAACCTTCTGCGGTGGCCTGAGGACAGTCAACGGATGGCTTGGTACGAGAAACCACTATCCACACAAGGCCAGAGATACATGGGTCGCAGCAGCATGTGATGCAGTCAAAAAAGTCCGTGTGCCAAATTGGCACACGGACTTTATTTCGGAACTTTTGGCCGTCAGGGCCTCGAGTCTGCCATTGTCAATGCGGCAGCGTTTCCCAGCGTTTTGCCATGGCCTGCAGCGTTTCTTCCGGAACGCCATGTACGTTTTTCCATCGGCCGGTCGCCTCCACCACCCGAACGTCAGAGGTCATGGAAAAGTAAGGCTCCATCTCCTGCAATCTGGTGAATGTGTTGCTCACAACAACGCGTTTTCCCGCCTGCAGTGCGCGAAGGGTTTGCTCACGGCACCACTGATGCGCTTGCCGGATTTGACGACTGTCGTACTGATACTGTCCATCCCGCATGAAGTACATGTCCGCTTCGTAGTGCACGTAGCCAATCTGCGTGAGCACCTGGGCCATGGTGGATTTGCCGCTGCCGGGCAAGCCGCGAATCAGAACCAACTCTCCGCGTGAAGTGCGCTTCGCACCTTCGCAACCACCCTGGGCATGAGACTTGTGCTCGCGCTGAGCACCAGTGATGTGACGTTGACCTTGCTGCATGTGACATCCTTTGTTTGTTGGGGATGTCCAGTACATGGACCCTTTTTAGCCTTCCTGCGGTTGTGTCCAGGAGTTGCACGAATCCTGTCCGCAGGGGAGCGTTGTCTCTAGCTATAAAAGACGTTGATAGACCCAAGTACAGGCCCTCGCCTGTCAGTTGGCGACTTCTCGCCAGCTGAACACTTCTTGGAGCTATCGATGAAATCTCATTCCGTCACCATTGCGCCCTTCGACGACCGCTGCCGCTACTGGGCAAAAATCTGCCGCGCCGAGCAAGCGCTCCCTCACCCCACCAACGCGCTCCGCGCCGATGACCTGCCTGGGCCCTATCTGCTGCGTGGCCAGGATGAGTTGATGCCAGGGGATGTGCTGTTTGAAGGGGAAGCTAATCACCATCGGAGAACGGACCGCGGTTGGTCGTACTGGCTGAAAATGGTCCTTCCAAACGGCGAGCTGCTTGAACTTAAGTCGGGGTTTGGAGCACAAAAGCAGCAACTCAAGCGACAAGGCATGCAACCAGATTTGTTGATGGGGTCTGGCGACATCGCTGCGATGGTTCGCATTGCCCACGGCGTCCGCATGGGCCTGACGGTCACAGACGATATGGAGGGCTGAGGCTCGCCAGTGAATGACTGTCTACTGCACAGCCTAAATGTGACACCTCTTGAAACTGCCGTGTTCCAATTTGGAACACGGCAGTTTCAATGCGTACCTACCTTCGGTACATCTTCCCACCGCGTCGTGTACCGTGGGGACACCCGTCCCCGCTTCATAGTCCAAACAGGCTTTGTGCCCAACGCTCCCAGCTGCACTGCCCCGCGGCCAAAACGGGCGTTGACCTCATCGAGCACCCCCATCAACTTGCGCGAGCGTTCCCTGCCGACCTCGGCAGCGGCATCGTCCCAGAGGCAGGCCTGGCGCTGGCCCTCGGGCTGCAACTCGCTGAGCATCACGGCCGCCTTCTTGTACTCAAAGCCTGGCCGGTACATGTGCTTCAGAGCCCGGATGGCGTAGGCGGCCAGGACCCTGCTGTCAGCCGTGGGCTCAGGCAGGGGCACGACCAAGCTGCGGTGGTACTGCGGTTCGTGCGCCTTGAATCGGTTGGTCATGATGGCCACCGTGACTGCGCCTGCGACCGACTGCTGGGCCCGGAGCTTTTCGGCGGCGCGGCTGATGTACGTGGCCACCGCCTCTTCCAACTCCTCCAGGTCGTAGACGGGCTGGCCGAAGGAGCGGCTGGACATAATTTGCTGCTTGGCCGGCGCCATCAGCTCCAGGGACAGGCAGCTTGTGCCGTTGAGTTCTTCGACGGTTTTCTGCAGTACCACGTTGAATGCTCGGCGGATGTGCTCAGGGTCAGCGCGCTTGAGGTCGAGCACGGTCTGGATGCCCATGTCGCCTAGCCGCTTGCTGATGCGCCGGCCCACACCCCAGACTTCGCCCACCTCGTTGCCCGACATCCACTGGTCCTGCTCGGCCTGGCGCAGCACGGTGATGTCACACACGCCCTGAAAAGACGCATTCTTTTTGGCCAGGTGGTTGGCGAACTTGGCCAGCGTCTTTGTGGGCCCGATGCCCACGCAGACCGGCAACCCGACCCACTGGGCAATCCGCTGCCGGATTTGCTGCCCATAGGCCACCAGGTCGCCTTGGCTGATGCCGGACATGCCTTCGAGGCTCAGGAACGACTCATCGATGCTGTAAACCTCCAGCTCGGGTGTGAAGTCGCGCAGGACGTCGACCACCCGGTTGCTCATCGAGGCGTACAGCTCGTAGTTGGAGGACAGGGCGATGATGCGGTGCCGTTTGGCCTGCTCCCGCAGCTTGAACCACGGGGCGCCCATTGGCACCCCCAGTGCTTTGGCTTCTTTGCTGCGAGCAACGACACAGCCGTCGTTGTTGCTCAGGACGACGACCGGCCTGTTCCGAAGCTTGGGCTCCCATAGCTGCTCGCAAGAGGCATAGAAGTTGTTGACATCCACCAGCGCGAACACAGCCTAGCTCCCATTGTCAAAACGGGACTTTGCCAAACTTGCCGACGACCACGCCCCACACTTCAAGCTCCATGCCTTCCGTGATTTCGAGCGGCTTGAAGCTGGGGTGGCCTGCGACGAGGAGGACGCGGCCATCGGAGGTGACGTGGTACTTCTTGACCAACCGCTCGCCGTTGACGAAGGCCACCACGATTTGGCCGGACTGTGGGTTCTTGCTGCGGTCGACGACCACGAAGTCACCGTCGTAGATGCCGAACTCCTGCACGGAGGGCCCATCGACCTGGAAGAAGGCGGTGCTCTTGGGACGGGCAATCAAGAACTCGTTGATGTCGAGCTCGCGGTCCTTGAAATCTTCAGCAGGGGATGGGAAGCCGGCGGACACCTTGGAGAGGCCAACCGGCAGCTCCAGTTTGGGCGCGTCCATGGCCGGAAGCCAAGCATCTGCTGGTAACGGGGGCGCCTGGTTGGCAGCAGGTGCCTTCAGTGCATCCAGGTAGGCGCTGATGGCTGGCTTGGCACTCTGGGGGACGCGTAGCGTGGTCGTAGGCTCGCCAAACGCTGCTTTGCGTCCTGCGCCTGGCCGTGCCCCCCCACGATGGTCTTTTGAATTCGTCACAAATTCATTTTACGCGACCTTCAGTCATAAGTTGAAAGACCACGCCTTTAGTTGGAAGCGTGATGTACCGGTCGGGTCATCCCGGAAAACCGCCGAGACGTGCCTACCTATGAGGTCATCAATGACCTGTCGTAAAGGGATAGCGTTAGAACTGACTGCGGGCACAAATATTTCGCTGACAGCGAAATAGATTGTTGATTTGACAAAACACTTCGGCTACAATCTACCCCGAGGTTAGCAGAGACAACTGTCGACTGTGTGGGGTGCTTCGGCGCCCTGTGGAGCCGCAAGGCTCTAACTACTCGCTAGCTCTCGTCCCGACGCCCGTGGCACTATGCCCTGAGCTGATGGTCGACAGCGATGCGAGCCAGCCCGGGCGACCCCGGGCTGGCATCTGGAAGTGAAGGGGGAAAACCGCCGCATTGCTCTGCCTAGTTGTGGGCGACAGCCACGGCATGCACATGGTGTGTATGTTGATTGGTGCAACTAGGAGCACGTCATGAGAGACGTTTTCAAACCTCCCTTGCGGCGGGAGACGAAGAGCCATCGTAAGAAATCTTGGCTTGTGCGACCGGAAACCTTTCGTCTTGCCACTTCTGTGGTCAAGCTGGTTCATGCGGTGGCCAAGCTCATCGATTTTTTTCTGAGGTGATTCATCACCCCTTTATTTCATATTGAGAAGTGCCATGCTGAACCGAGCTTTGCGCATGCTGCGCACCTATCACCAGTTCACACAGGTAGACCTGGCCAAGCGCTTGGGCATCTCCAACTCCTATCTGAGTGAGCTGGAAAAAGGCGATAAAACGCCAGGTTTGGAACTGTTGGAGAAGTACGCAGAGGTATTCAAGATGCCTGTGTCTTCCATCCTGCTTTTCTCCGAATCAATGGAGACCTCTCGCAAACCTGGCGAAAAGCTCCGAGTCGCTGCCGCCGACAAGATTCTTCGGCTACTGGAGTGGTTGCAGGAGCGCGACGCCGTTGGCAGCGCAAGCTAAGCGGTACCCGCTTAACCAGTCCCCCCTGTACCGAATCCAGGGCAAGGAGAAGTTCAAGCGCGCACTTGGCTTGGACTGGGATGCGATACCCAGCCTGCTTTCCTCGCCAGGGTACCGAACCTGGCAAACCAAAGGTGAAAAGCCGCGTGACATCCAGGCTCCTATCAACTGGATGAATGCGGTGCATGGCAGGCTCGCCAAGCTGCTTTCGCGGATTGAAGTTCCTGACTACGTCTTCTCACAGAAGGGACGCTCCTACGCTGACAACGCGCACCAGCACGTTGGTAGGCACCCCGTCATCAAGACCGACATACATCGCTTCTACCCCAGTGTGTCGCGGGCAATGGTTTTCAGGATGTTTCGTGAGGATTTCTGCTGCGCGGAAGATGTCGCCCACCACCTGGCCGACATTTGTTGTTTCCAGCAAAAACACCTCCCCACGGGAAGCCCGCTCAGTGGAAGGGTTGCGTTTTTTGCCGCTCGCCCCTTGTTTGAGGAAATCCGTAGGCTCGCTGATGCTCATGGGTGCAAGCTGACCATCTACGTCGATGACATTTCATTGTCGGGCCCGAAGGCCACACGAAAGCTGCTGGGTGAGGTCCGTGAGCTGATTTCGCGACATGGATTGAAGACCACGGAACGGAAATCAAAGTCCTTCTCACCAAACGCCGCCAAGAGCGTGACCGGCGTGGTCATCGTAGGGAGCGAATTACGTCTCCCAAACGAGCGGCACAAGAAGATGCATGAGGCCCGTCTGGCTCTCCGGACGGCGGACACCACCGAGAAACAGGCATTGAAGAGGCAGTTGAATGGTCGAGAGCAAGAGGCTGCGCAAGTTCTCAGGCTCAACGATAACAAGACTTTACTAGGTGCACAGACCGGCGCTCCGAGCCAGTCCGAGTTGTCCTGCCCGGAGAACGCCTACTTGAGCTGTAGCAGTACGGCAAAAGCAGGCCGACGGCGAATTTGAGGCCCTTAGATGGCACCAGCTGCTGGCGTAGTGATGGTGATGATAGAGGCGCAGGCATCGCCATGGTTTGGCATGCGCAATGCCCAAGGGTACGGCACAGGGTCCGTACGCTCGTATTGATACACTAGCAGCTCGGGCATCAAGCGAGGGTCATAGGCCATGCCCAAGCGAATCGCCAAGCTTGCAGGGGACGCCAGGATAAGGTGAATCCGCGCCACCCCTTGCTCCATTAGGCGCTGCACCGCACCTCTAAAAGCGGCGACGATGGCCTGCTGCTTTTCAGCGGACCAGTACACATCCGCTCGGACCTCCTCTGCACGGAGCTGCGCAACCGGCAAACGTGGAAAGGTCTTCCGCACGGCATCTAAGTCGACTGGGTATGACAACGAGATGGCCAGCACCACTTCTGCCGGATTACCTACAAGCTCACTCGCTTCCAAAGGGAATGTTCGGCGCCCGTCGTCAAGGCCTTCGACGACCCGCCAGGCCTTTGCATCACGATGCCAGTCAAAGATGATGACTTCAGATTCGTCGTCTAGAAGGACTCCCGTCAGGAAGAGCGCAGGAACAGCAGCCAACCCGCCCACAGCCACGGCTACGTCGCCCTTATCTCGTCCAGCCGAAAGCGTTTCAATGGAAGGCTTCATTGCCGCAACCTGCCGCAGCAGCAAGGCGGGATTTACTCGCGCTCCCTCACCCTTCGGCCGGAAATCCACCTGAATCCATTGCCGCTGGCTCGGTAACGAGCCCAACTCCGCATCTCGCGCCGGAGTGTCTGGGCCCGAGTGCAGGCCGCGTAGCTCAACAACAATCGCCATTCGACGAGAATCTCGTCGAACCCCACGGAAATAGTCAACCAGGGCCATTGCAAGCCCCACGACTACGAGAAGCACGCCGAGAGCGAAGACAAGGGTTGTTCCCACTTGAGGAAGGCTGTCCCCAGTGGATACGTCCAGGGAGAACACCGTGCCCTCGGTTCGGTACTGTACCTTGGCGAACCAATTCAGGCCTAGTGCCGCGAGTAATAACGCGACTCCCCCTCCCACGAGCTTTAAGCCAGGGTTCCGGGGGAGGAAGAATACGAAGTCAATGAGGCGGCTGACGAACTTGTGAAGGAGTTGCTTCATGTGCGGCTTTATCTGACGTTCACGACGAACACACCACTTCGTGCAGCCAAGTGGCGGTCCTTCACGATGAAGCACTCGATGGTGTGGGCACCGGAGTAGCCCGTCTCTTCACGATGAGTGATGCTGCCGCGCTCCACTGTGCCTTTGTCAAAACCTCCGCGCAGCTGTCCGGCGGAAGCTGCCTCATTTCCAGTATTGACCACCTGCCAGTAAACCTCATAAGGAGGCGGAAGGTCGGTCGCAGCCTCAAACTTCAAGGAAGCCCCCTTCATTAGGGGTTGCCCGTCGGATTGCAAGGTCAAAGGCCTCGAAAATCCTTTTCCCGTCCAAGTCGCTTTAGAAATGGACGCAGTGCCGGTACGACTCGTCGGCCACGGTACGGCCTGCTTGTGTGCGGCCGAGAACAGACTGACGGCCCCTCCATACAGGCCGGCCAGGCTAATCGACCGATTGACTGCTGTTCCACCGGCGGCGCGCGCTTGGCGTTCGCCAAACGCCTGGCCAGCAGCCTCAACAATGCGTTGAGGATTGTGTTGGGTGGCAATCGTGGCGAAGTCTTCGCGCGCCTTTCGAATCCAGCGATAGAAGTTCACGCGCTTCTCGGGAGCACCGCGCCAGCGGTCAGCAAAGTTCTCTTGTGGGTCGGTGGGATTCGGTATGAAGACAGTGCCCTGCGCGTCCTGTTTAATGTTCGCTTCCATCCGCTGCAGGATGCCGGCCAGGGCCTCCGCGACGCTTCTTTCTCCAAGGTAGGAAAGGCCAGCAAGGGTGGTAATGATGACCGAAATGGGTTTGTGCTCAGGGTCATCGGCGAACATCATGTCCCGATGCCTCTTGAGAATCTGCACCGCCTGCTGCAGTGGCGTCTTCACCGCATAAGATGGGATTTCCTCTACGCTTGCCCTCGCTTCGAGCGCCATGGCCTCTCGAATCTGACGGAAACTGGTCTCCATCCTGCTTCGAAACCAGTTGGTGTATCCCCTGGGATTCGAATGCGGCCATCGGTCCGTGATGTCGCGGTAGCGCGGGTGTTCGTTATCAGTGATGGCAATTGCGGTTGTTGCCCAATCGGCTTTCAGTTTTGCTTCCACAAGAAGCTGTCGCTTGCTTTGACCATCAGGAACGGCAGGTAGCGCGTCGAGGTGAAACTGGGCACCCTCTGCATAGTCCAGTGTCCAGCAGCGCCGGCCCTCGCCGACTTCCTGCATGTTATGGGCTTTCGCGTACAGCCGCACCTCGTGTCCGAGCATTGCTTTCAGCTGTTGTTGGCTGATGCCTGTCTTGGAGGCGGCGAGCTCGCAGACCAAATCAATGTCGTAGTGTTCGTTCTCGTTGACCGGCCGAATTGGCGTCCCTAGTCGAAAGGAGCCCTGAACGTACACGTCTGGGTTTAGGTCTTTGAGTATCGACTCGTCGCGGCATAGCCAGCTACCCACTGACTCATACCGTTTGGCTGCTTCTTGGTAGCGAGAAACCGGAACGTCCAACTCTCTCGCCAGACGTTCCAGAAACTGCGCACCCGGCCCGGTGGGTGTCGCAGACCATGCATTCGGAATTTCGTTCACTTTCATTCTCCCTCCCGCGGATTGCACGTGCTATCACCCCGGGAAGTCATTGCTGCATCCCTGCCTGCTGGAACTGCTTCCACACCATCTTGGCAAGCATCTTCTGCATAACCCCCATGATGCGGTCGTCCTTGAGCATCTGCTCAGCGATGCTGTTCTGGGCGTCCTGCGCCTCAATCACCACATCCATGAACTCGTCCTTGAAGCTGCCCAGCGCGAATTGCTCATCTGAGTTGTTCTTGGCCTGAGCTGCCAGAGTGTCACTGGTCATCAGCCGCCCCTGCCAGGTGGTGAGCGAGCCGATGAAGTCGGCCTCGGTGATGTCGCCAGCGAACAGGTCGTTCATCTTGGCGACAATTTCCTTCAACTCCTTGCGCTCATCCTCATTGGCCGCACCGGTGCCGGCCTCCTTGATGCCCGGCAGCTTGACCACCTCAGCCTTCTCCAGGTCCAGGGCCTGCTCGCCCATCTTCTGCAGCCGGTAGTGGGTCAGCTTCACGTCCTCGTCCAGGGACAGTTGGTCTTGGCGGCCATGCTCTGACAGGCGGGGCATCAGGTTCTTGCCGAAAACGAACAGCTTTTCCAGCTCGGGGTCGTTGTACGGGATGATTTGCGACATGAACTCGTACAGGCGCAGGAACGACCCCAGGTCCTTCTTGAAGAGCTGCTGTTCCTCGTCTTCCAGCTCTTCGTAGCGGTCGAAGGCCGGCTTGAGGACGCCGTGCAGGGCAGCCTGGGTCTTCACCTTGGGGTTGAAGAACGCCTCGGCAAAGGTCTCCACTTCGCTCCAGAAATAGACCTTGGCCTTGTTGAGCTTGGCCATCAGCTCATGCACCAGGTTCGGGTCCGTGACCTCCTCAATCTGGGCGGTCCGGTAGTAAGGCTGGAAGCTGGCCAGGATGTCGGCCGGCTTGTTCACAAAGTCCAGGACGAAGGTGTCTTCCTTGCCCGGGTAGCGCCGGTTCAAGCGTGAGAGGGTCTGCACCGCCAAGACGCCGGACAACCGCTTGTCAACGTACATGGTGTGCAGCAAGGGCTGGTCGAAGCCGACCTGGTACTTGTTGGCCACCAGCAGGATGCGGTACTCGTCCTGCTTGAACGCCTCGGAGGGCTCCTGCCCCTTCACATCGTTCATGTTGGACTCAGTGAACTCGTCTGTGCCCGAGTCGGGGTCGTTCACTGCGCCAGAGAAAGCCACCAGGGTTTTGAGGTCGGTGTACTTCTGGTCCTTGATGTATTTGTCGATGGCCAGCTTGTAGCGCACCGCGGCCTTGCGGCTGTCGGTCACCAGCATGGCCTTGGCCTTGCCACCCATCTTGGCCGCCACGTGCTCGCGGAAGTGCTCCACGATGACCACCACCTTCTGGGAGATGTTGTGGGCGTGCAGCTTGGCGAACTGGGCCAGAGCCTGTTTGGCCTTTTTCTGGGGCACCAACTTCTCATTGGCCACAGCGCCCAAGTTGTAGAACATGGCGTAGCTGGTGTAGTGCTTGAGCACGTCGAGGATGAACTCTTCCTCGATGGCCTGGCGCATCGAGTAGACGTGGAAAGGCACCGGCAAGCCGTTGGCATCCTTGCGGCCAAACAGCTCCAGCGTCTTGTTCTTGGGTGTGGCGGTGAAGGCGAAGTAGCTGACGTTGTCGGGCTGCTTGCGGGCGTCAATCACCGCGTTGATGACGTCCTCTGACGTCAGGTCTTCAGGGTCGATTTCCACGTCAGCCTCGACTTGCACCTCCTCGCCATCGATGACCTCCACCGCTGTGGCCTTGGGCTTGTCCTTGGTCAGGGCCTCGCGCAGCTTGCGCGCAGCGGCGCCCGACTGGCTGGAATGTGCCTCGTCGATGATGAGCGCAAAGTTGCGCCTGCCCAGGCCCGACACGGCGTCCAGAATGAAGCCGAACTTTTGCAGCGTGGTTACCACGATGGGCGCGCCGTCGTTCAAAGCTCTGGCCAGCTGGGCACTGTTTTCGCTGATGACCTGGACCACACCCGTTTTGTGCTCAAACTGGCTGATGGTCTCCTGCAGCTGCTTGTCCAGCACACGCCGGTCGGTGATGACCACGACCGAGTCGAACACCTTTTTGTCGTTGGCGTCGTGCAGGTTGGACAGGCGGTGGGCGGTCCACGCAATCGAGTTGGACTTGCCCGAACCGGCCGAGTGCTGCACCAGGTAGTTGTGACCCGGGCCTTCTTTGGCGGCATCGATTAGCAGCGATTTAACAGCAACCAGCTGGTGGAAGCGCGGGAAGATGAGCGATTCTTTGGTGGCCTTCTTCTTGGAGCCAGGCACCTCGACTTCTTTGACTTCAAGGTGCATGAACTCGCCCAGGATTTCCAACCAAACCTCGGAATTCCAGACGAAATCCCACAGGTAGTAGGTCGGGTAGCCTTTGCCAGCTGGAGCGGGTGGGTTGCCTGCCCCGGCGCTGAAGGTATCTACGCCGTCGGGCTTGCCGATGTTGAAAGGCAGGAAGGAGGTCTCGTCGCCGGCCAGCTTGGTGGTCATGAAGGCCTGGTCCGATGAGACCGCGAAATGCACCAGGGCGCGAGTCTTGAATTGCAGCAGTGCCTCTGGCTCCTTGGTCTTGGGGTCCTTGGGCAGCCTGTCTTTCTTGTACTGGGTGATGGCGTCCTTGACGCTTTGGGTCAAGTCGGTCTTGAGCTCGCAGGTTGCCACCGGCAGACCGTTGACGAAGAACACCAGGTCGATGCTGTTTTCGTTATGCAGGCTGTAGTGCAGCTGGCGGATGACGGTCAGTCGGTTCTTGGCGTACAGCTCCACCAGCTTGGGGTTCTTGCCATGGGCCGGCTTGAAGGCGCACAGGGAGAACTTGGCGTCCACGTCCTTGAAGCCGTGACGCAGCACATGCAGCGTGCCGTGGGTGTCGAGCTGTTTGGCAACACGCTTGACGAACACCTGCTCCGACTGCCCGTTGTGCCATTTCTTGAACTTGGCCCATTCAGTGGGCTGGGTGTCTTGCACGAAGGCCAGGAGGTCCGCAGCGAAGATGGCCAACTCACGGCTGTAGGACGGTGCGTTCTTTAGGTGGGTCAGCACCTTCCAGCCGGTGGCCTGAAGCTGGGTGCACAGCTCATCTTCAAAGACTTTTTCGGTGTGAACGTTTGTAGTTGTCAGCATGTGTCAATCCAAAAAGCGAGCGAAGAGCTTTGCAAGGAAGCTGGCGTCTCTCTGACCCTGGTAGCTCACCGATTCCTGCGTAACTGCCTTCCAGGCAGCAATAGCCGTGCAAAGGAGCAAGGCTGCAATACCTGCCCATTCAGAGACACGGATGAAACGTGTGTTGAAAATCTTGTCCAGCACCTGCCCCATAACGGAAGCGGTTGACCCGGTCATCTTGGCCTTGTTGTACTCAAGCCAGGCCTCCAAGGCGGCTGGAATCAAAAAGTACAGAACGACGAAGCCGATGACTCCGGTAATCAAGGCGCCTTTGGGCCCAAATTTGTTGGCAATGGCGCCCATGTCGCCCACTGCCGAGCCCAGGTTGTTACCTGAGCGGCGTCTGCGATAGTTCCGTTTGTAGGCCAAGAGGTCTCCTTGCTGGTTTTTAGCTTTAGCAACCGACGTTAGCCCTAGTTCCGGTCCGCGGGGAATCGAACCTCGGTGAGCTTCCAGTCCGCAAAGCCGTAGCGCTCGAACACGACACCCAGTGCTTTCGATTTGTCAGCTGAGTCAGGGTCTGCCGCATAGGCAATCAGCTTGTCGGTGCCTTTGCGCTCAAACGTCCAGCTTGGCTTTTTGGCCTCGGATGAAGGCGCACTCTTGCTGGCTGACTTTGGGCTGAACTCGCCGCTGTGCATAGCCTTCATGACCAGTTCCGGTCGAACCAGCGCGTCTACAAACTGATTGACCATCGCTGCGCCCAGCATGGTCCCCAGGGCTTCTGCGCCGCTGCCTCCGGACTTCCCGAGCTGCTCAGCCATGATGGCGGACATTTGACCCTTGAAGCTTTCCCGAAGCTTTGGGTAGTCCACATGCTCGTTGAACTTGTCAGCGTCTTTTTCCTGGGCCGCTGTCTGCATGGACTTCAATGCCAGGTGGGGCGAGTAGTACCAATAGCCTCCCACTGCGGCGACGGTCAGCGCCAGTACGCCTGCGATTGCTTTCAGCTTCATTGCGAGTTCCTTGGGGTAGATTCCCGATTCGAAAGGTCGTATCGCGTCGGCGTGAGCGATTTCCGCAGATACAACGGATGGCTGGGCTGGCCGGCCTTGGTCACTTTGAGACAGTGCAAATTGGGCAGCAAGGCAATGACCTGCTGGTCTCTTGCACTGTGACTGCCGTGATTGCCCCAGGCGGCCACCACCACGCCCGCGTTTTTTGCCAGCTCAGCCAGCACAGCATCCGTGTCCGGGCCAATCGGTTCAGAGTGCGCCTTCATCACAGCGGGGTCGGTGGCCCTGAACGCAAAGAGGTTCGTCATGCACAGGGCGCCGTAGCCCCAATCTTTGGCGAATTGGATGCAGCGGCGGACGGTGGGGTCGTCCTCCACCTCGTCCGCCGTGCTGGGGTTCAGCCCGATGAACATGGCGTAGCCCTGCTCCTGCGTGCCCCAGCGGCGCCACAGGCTGTACCGGTAGGTGCGGCAGGGCGAGAAGGTGGCGGTGCTTTTCAGGATGGGGCTCATGCCGTCGCTGTGCCTGGTTTGTTCTTCCGTATAACCCAACCGTGATGTGCGTGCGAGTTCGGGCATAGTCATTTCTTGGCCCCCTTTATTGCTTCCAGAACTTTCTCAAGAAACTTCTTGGTGACTGGGTTCTGTGGTGTCGCAGGTGGAGGCGCCTTGCGTGAGCCAGGGTTGTCTTGAATTTCCATGAATACACTGCCCACTATTTCTTGCCGGTACTCTGGTGCCTCGCGTTGGAAGCCATCGATGGCTTTAGCGAGTGCCGCCTTGTGCGCGTACTCTCGAGACAAATGGAACAGTTCCGCGTAATTGGCGGCAAAAAAAGCCGTTGCCCATGTGCCTGGCAAAACGAGGATGAGCTTTCCAAACGCGGAGAGCCAGGGTCCTGACCCAGAAGCGACATTGTTTGCAACAGGCAAGAAATACTGTTGCCAGGGGCCTGGAATGAGCTGCGCGGCTACGGGTAGTGCACTGACCATCAAAAACACGACTGAGCCCAAGAAAAACCACTGTGTCCGGTTCAAGCGGCGCTCGTATTCGTCTTTGGTGTCCTCCAGACTTTTGGAGAGACCCGCTGTCGTGGCTCCCCGAATCATCGTGTCCGCCTTGTCAATCAGCTCGGCAATCTTGTCCTCCCGCTCCTTGTTGATGCGCTGAGCTTCCTTGGTGGACGACTCGAACTCTGAGAAGAGTTCCAGTCTTGCTTTCATTTGTGACTCGAAGGCTTCAAACTGGGAAGAAAAGCTGGTAACGCGCTGCTGAAGGGTGTCGGCGTCTTTTGATACCTCGCGCACCTGGGCTAGCTTTTGAACGACCTCTGCGGCGTTCTGCTCTGTAGTCCCCTTCGTCGTGGTTACTGAAGTCAGCGTGTCCTCGACTTGCTTGGAAAGCTGGCTGGCGTTTTCAACCAGTGCTTTTAATTCGGCGACGACACGGGTGCTAGTTTTCAGCTCTGCTAGAGCTCCACGTGCAGACGTTTTGGTTTCTGCCAAATGGTTAGCTGCTGCACTAGCCAACTCGCCAAATAAGGAAACTGTCTCATCGCCAGCTGCCTGGGCGAGGTAGGGGAGTGCATCCAGAAGGGTAGCCGCTTGCTGGTTGATTGCAACAAGAGGAGCCCCAAGGTCATAATTTGCCGAACCCTTCTCAGGGAGACTCAGTTGAAGGTTCAGGTGGCCGTTCTGGTCAGAAGTGGATGCACCTTGCCATTGGCTCAACGTTCCTGATATCGCTTTTGCCTGTGCTTCTATAGCCTCTGTGGCTGTTTTCAGACTTGGAAGGCGATGAGCAATGAGCTCCAACTGCTCGTGGCCAGCTCCACGAAGCCTTGCAAGTGCGGAAAGCCCCGCAGTGACTCGGAAGTCTATGTCTTGAATCTCAACATTCGGCGTGTGCGCGCTGACCTGTTTAACCTCGACACCGGCCCCCCGAATGTCTGCGTAGGCTGTTTGCCACAGCTCCAACGCAGCACCGGCCCTCTCCCCAAGCGATATAAGTTCTGGCTGCACCTGAAATCTCCCTCAAAAGCAATTTGATTATTGGGACTTGGATACCGCTGTGCTCATGTCGAGCTGGCCGGTGACGGCTGCTGAAATCAAGGATGACCGGTATTCGCGAAGTCGGGAAATGTGCTCCTCGACGTGATTACGAAGGCTGTGGTTGGCCGCCTTTGCAGAAGCAATCTGCTCGAGAATTTGAGCCATCTCAGATTCTGGAGGCACTGGGATTCGAATGCTGCCTACTGTGTCGGTGTTGAGATTGAGTTGAGTACCCATTTTTCCCAGCCCTGCGTAAGCGAAGCCCGACTCGAATATGGCAAACAACCAGTCACGTAACGTGGCATGCCCCACTGAAGGGAACCAGACAAAACCGTCGTGAATGCAGCATTTGATGCCTGCTATGCATGGTTTGCCGACGGTGCCCGCTATGCTCAGAAAGAGGTCTCCGGGCTCTCTTTTCACGCTGAGAGACTCTCCTAGGGCAGATAGCTGCTGTTCGGTTGACATCAACAGTCCGTTTGACGCGGAAACGTCCGCAATCCGAACCCAGCCGTACTCGCCGTTGTCATCGAAGTATTTCGGGTCATCAATCGGGCGTGGCGATGCTCCACGGAGCACAGGGGTCAGCCATTTGATGGCCATGACTTTCCAGTGGCGAGGGCACTCCCCAATCCATTCCACGCCGCTGGCCTGCATCGGGGAGTCCTGAAAACCCTTGGTGACTTGCTTCCATAGAGAAGAGAGGTGGAGCTCACGAAGACGCTCAGACAGCCGCTCCTTCTCTGCAATCAAAGCATCAATCCGCGCCGTCTGCTCGTCGAGGAAGTTGGCTATGCGCTCTTGCTCATCAGGAGTGGGCCAAGGCGTTTTGAAATCCCTCGTGAAGTCGTCAGGGACACGTTTGAGGCCACCTGCACCTGTCATCGCGCCAACACCATTTTGGCGAAACTGTTCCGAACGCAGAACGTAGTTCAGAAACCGGGGCTCGGTGCCTTCTTTGGGCCGAAGCACTGTAATTTCCGTGGTGCCAAAGCCCGCTCCGAACTCCAAGCCACGCATGAGGCACCCTTGCCGTTTTCAAAGCAAGGGGTAACTTTTGCGAATGCGACGTCTCCTTCTTCGAAGTAGGAGTAGCCATTGCGAACCTCTGCAACTGCCCGGTTTCGGCTTAGGTCAAGAGTGCCGTCTTCGCCGATTGCGTCCATCGGCAGGAAGGAAACCTCGACGTCAGGTGCCTGCAAAAGGTCAGCACGGATTCCCGGGTTGAGGTCGGCCACATAGCGCAGCCGAGTGGTAGGCCAATTCATACCAGCACCCCCTTCATCAGCTCCACGAACCGCTTTTCCATCTCCCGAATCTCGTCGGCGATGACATGCGGTGCGCGTGGCGCCTTGTAGACGTAGAAGTAGCGGTTGAAGTTGATTTCGTAGCCCACCTTGCCGGGCTGGCCGTCCTTGTCGTCTTTGACATCAACATTCACCCAAGCGTCGGGCACGTGCGGCAGCACCTCGCGCTTCATGTACGCGTTGATGTCTTCGGTCAGCGGGATGTTTTCGGTGTCGCGCAGGTCTTTGTCGTAAGGTTTCTCGCCCTTCTTGAACTTGCCCGTCTTGCCATCAGCCAAGGGGCGGTCCACGGTCACCTTGCGGTAGCCAAAGAACTTGGTGTCAAACACCTTGGACACCAATCGGGGCGGCTCAGCCTCTGACGGCTCTGCACCAGCCTTGACCGGCTCCTTGTACTCCAGCGAAAACGACACATCGGTCGCGCCCTTGGCGTACACACCGACTACCTCGGCAATCTGCTCGTCGGTCATGTAGACCCGCTTGTTGCCAAGGCTCTTCTTCATCTTCGAGTACATGCGGGTGGCGTCAATCAGCTGCACCTTGCCTTTGCGGTCAGCTTTCTTGTCGTTGTCCAGAATCCAGATGTAGGTCGCGATGCCGGTGTTGTAGACAGGTCGTTGGGCAGCGCGATGATGGCTTCGAGCAGGTCGTTTTCCAGAATCCAGCGACGGATTTCGGACTCGCCGGAACCAGCGTCACCTGTGAACAGCGGGGAGCCATTGAGAACAATGCCGATGCGGCCGCCGCCGTCTTCCTTGAGGCGCATCTTTGAAATCAGGTGCATCAGGAACAGCAAGGAGCCGTCCGACACACGGGGCAACCCCGGGCCAAAGCGGCCGGCGAACCCGCGCTTTTCATGCTCACTCTTGACGAAGTCCAGCACCTTTTTCCAGTCCACACCGAAGGGCGGGTTGGCTGCGCCGTAGTCGAACTTGTCGTTGGGAAAACCGTCTGCGGACAGGGTGTTGCCGCGGATGATGTTTTTGGGGTCCTGCCCCTTGATGAGCATGTCCGCCTTGCAGATGGCATACGACTCGTCGTTGAGCTCCTGGCCAAACAGCTTGATGATGGCCGAGCTGTTGATACTGCGCGCCACCGCCTCACCCACGGACAAGATGCCACCGGTGCCGGCGGTGGGGTCGTACATCGAGCGCACCACACCTGGCTTGGACAGGGCCTCGTCATCGCCTGCAAACAGACAGTGCACGATGAGCTGAATCACCTCGCGCGGGGTGAAGTGCTCCCCGGCAGTCTCGTTGGAGGCTTCCGCAAACTTTCGGATGAGCTCTTCGAAGACCAGGCCCATGGTCTCGTTGGGCACGGTGTCCGGGTGCAGGTCCACACCAGCAAATTTCTGCACCAGTTGGAACAGCAGGTCTTTGTCTTCAAGCTCGGCCACGCGCTCAGTGAACTTGAATCGTTCGAACACGTCGCGGGCGTCCTCCGAGAAGTCGCCCACGTAGGCAATCAGGTTCTGGCGCACGTGCTTCTGGTCATCCAGCAGGCCGGGCAAAGTGAAGGGGCTGGTGTTGTAGAAGGCCTGGGCCGACTTGCGCTTGAGCCGGTGGTCAAGGCCTGCGCCGCTGTGCTTGTGCGCCTCGTACTCCTTCAGGACGGCGTCTTTGGTGCCTTCCAGTACGCAGTCCAGCCGTCGCAGCAGCGTGAACGGCAGGATGATTTTCCCGTAGTCGGCCTGCTTGTAGTCGCCGCGCAGAAGGTCGGCAACAGACCAGATGAAATTTGCAAGTTCGGTGAAGTTTTGGGCCATGGTGATTGTGTCTAGGATGCTGTTTTATCAGTCTTGAGCTAAAGGGTTGCGGCTGTCAGAGAGCCCAACGGCTCTTGGCTATTTCGGTCATCTGTTTTTGAATGCGCTCGACGTCCTGCTCCAACTGACACAGGCTGCGGTAATCGGACTCGACAGCCGCCCGTTCTTCAGCCGAGGGCATTGGCACCAAAAACGACGTCAGCAGGCTCTGAGGGCTGACGTGTTGCACGGTGGCACCCGCTTGCAAGGATTCCAGCTGGGCTTGCCCGGCTTCGGACCGCAGGTACATCAGCAGAAACTCGGCTGACACCTTGTCGCGCTGGCTCGGCGCAATGCGCAGTGCCACGCAGCTTTGGGAGACCACCACCGCGTCCGGCTCGACTTCGCCAACCACGCCAGCCTTGCCGATGGACCCTTTGATGGACAGCACCACGTCTCCTCGCTCCAAGGTAGGCAGGTCTCGACGGCCTTTGACCCGGGCCTGCTTTTCCAGGCCGTGTCCGACGCAAGTCCAGCCCCCCAACTCAGGGATGCCCAGCTCCAGAAGTTCCACGGCCTTCTCGTCACGAGCCAGGATTGGTGCCCGGACGACCTCACAGAGGGCTTCCAGCGGTACGGCGTTGGGCCCCACTTCGACCGACTTGCGTAGGTGGCGGGACGGCGCGAAAGACACCTCGTTGCGGATGATGTCGTCACGGGTGACGCGGCACGCGCGCTCTGGGTCTTCTGCCTGGCCCAGCGCGACCAGGCGATGCGTCCTGACCAACTCGTCCAGGTTAGACAACGAGCGCTTGGACAGCCCCAGGTCCACCATGAGGATGTCGTCGTTGCCCTGGTCAGGCGTCAGCACCATCACAGCAGTGCCCAAGCCGGTCCCGGAAACCGCTCCGCTGGGCAGCGCCACCACGCTGTGCAGCTCATTGCACTCGCCCCCTCGGTGCAGCAGGTACTCGCGCAAGCGCTGCTCCTGACCGCGGGTGAACAGCACCCCGGGTGGCACGAGAAATACGGCTTTTTTCGAGGCACGGTTCACGAGCTCGCGCACCGCCCAGGTTTCACTGCGAACAAAGCGTTCTGTAGCCTCGCCGTCGCTGGAGTCCCATTGGGCCAATCGTGATTCGTGCACTGGCATACCAAACGGTGGGCACGCCAGTACAAATGCTGCACGGGTCAGTGGGCGCCCTTCACGGTCACGCTCAACCTCGGTCTCCAGCCTCGGGCCGTTGAGTTGCCCGTACTCGATACCAAGCAGAAGGGGTAACGCCGAGTCGACCTGTCCCAGCATGGAAGCGGACTTGACCCGCCACCCCCTGCGCAAGGCCCGGACCGTCAACGTGCCCCACCGGTCAAACGGCACCCATACGTCCTGTTCGGGTTCCCCCAGCATGTCCAGCATTAGCTCAGCCACTTCGGCGCTGACCATGCCCTCCGCCTCGCGACTAGCCAAGATAGACGACGAGAGCGTGGGCAATACATCCCAGGGCTGCGTGCCCAGGTCGCCGACCAGCTCTTTGACGGCATTTTTTCCAACCACCAGCAGGCTGCCTCCACTTTTGCTGTCTGCCCCTAACCAGCGGTCAACCCCATGCAAGGGCAAGCCGGCTCGCTCGACGGCGCTCCATCCGGCCTCGGTGCCCAAGTCGTCCAATGAAGAGACGCCCGGCACATTGCCGGTCAGCACCATGCGCGCAGCAGCAAGCCAGGTGAGCGCGAAAGTGATTGCATTGCTTCCAATGCCATGGTGGCGGAATGCATCCAGCAGGGCTCGGAAAGCGCGCGGTATAGGCAGTTCGGTTCGAATCATGATGTGCTCGCTCAGTTGTCGCGGTGCGCCAGGGTGATGATGGTTGGGTCAGTGGCGCTCACGACGGCATACACCCTGCCAGTGCGTCCACCTTCTGGCTGTTGCCCACCACACGGCGAAGGTTTTCCAGCGCCTTGGCGGTCATCAGATACCGGACGCCGCCACGGTTGTCGTGTTCCATCTCGCCGAAAGCCACCACCAAGGCTGCACTGCCGGGGGAAATCCCACGCTGGCAGCCACGCTTGTGAGCATGAGAACTCAGCTCCCGCTTGGTGCGGGAGGTGGGCAAGTAGTGCGCGTTACCGATTGTCATGTTTGTCCTTCGTTGCTCCATGCTGCGAATTGTAGCGCGCAGATATTTTTATGCAACAACTTTTTTTTAGGTTAATAGAAAACTTTTTCTGGGTGGTGGCGCGTTCGACGTTCAGGCTTCAGCGACCGCTTGGAAACAAGCAGATGGAACAACAGACCATTGCGTCCCTCCCTGCCTCTCGGGTGGTTTGGGCAAGCACTCCCATCGGCATCGAACATGCGTTCGCTAGTTAAGAAGACTGGTTGAAGAAGAGACGACGGAGGTAACTGAGGTAACGCCGCTCGTTGGGCTTGACCCCGATACCAACACCCGTGGCCAACTTGGACACGGGGTCATGGCATTCAGTTGGGGGACTGCGTAATGCTCTGAGTTGGTCCCGAAAACGTCCGTTTTTGGGAGAACCAAGACCAGGTGCCAAAAACCAGCCACCTCCCTGGTGTGACCTTGTCTCAAAATCTTGTCTCGTTTTCATCGTCTCATTGCTACACTACACAACGAGATTTGAGACGGAGACCACCATGCTTGTCGGCTATGCCCGCGTATCCACTGAAGACCAGAGACTCGACCTGCAGCTCGATGCCCTGAAGGGGGCCGGCTGCGAGAAGTGTTTCACTGACCACGTGTCCGGAGCGTCCAAACTCAAGGCCGGCCTGGACGAAGCGCTCGCGTACCTTCGCGCAGGTGACACGCTGGTGGTCTGGAAACTGGACCGGCTCGGCCGGACAGTCAAAGGCCTGGTTGACCTGGTGCAGACGCTCCAGGACAAGGACATCCAGTTCCGCAGCCTGACCGACGGCATCGACACATCCACCACGGCGGGCAGGTTCTTCTTCCACGTGATGGCCGCCCTGGCCCAAATGGAAAGGGAGCTCGTCCACGAGCGCACCATGGCAGGCCTGAGTGCTGCACGTGCCCGTGGGCGATTCGGTGGCCGCAAGCCGAAGATGGATGCACCCAAGCTCGATGCCGCAAAGAAGCTGCTTCGAGCTGGCACGCCGGTGACCGAGGTCGCTAAAACGCTGGGAGTTGGTCGGGCTACGCTCTATCGGAACCTGAACGCCGACAAGCAGGCTGAGCGAGTGGAGCTGCCTCAGGTCACTGAAGACTTTTTACCGACCCGTGCCAGGCAGCATCAGCCGAGTCGAGAGCCCTTTTGACGGACGAAGGCTGAAGTCCTATGCACTTTTGCCGCCGCCAAACCTCCCTGTTGCATCTTTGGCACCGTTTTCCCCAGACACCGGCTCAAAAAAAGCTCCCTTTTGCATCTTCGCTCTTTTGAGTGCGCCAAAAATGCAGCGATGCTCCAAGCCAACAGGTGGGTGGCATTGCCTTGCTCGGGCCGGTACAGAATCCCGGTCTCTCGCGTGGCCTCGATGAGGCATGCACCCTCCACCCGGTAAAGTCCACCTTTGTAATGCTGCAGTCGCACGCCGGGCATCAAGTGGGCCGGCACGGAGAGCTCTATTTGTTCCGGCATGTCGTGTGTCAGTAAATCCAGGGGACCAACCGCCAAGTGCGCAGGCGGTAGTTGGCGTATTGCGGATAGTGCTTCAGCAGCCATTGCTCTTCCAAACTCGCCTTGGTTAAGAGAACAGCCAATATAGCCAGCCATAGCACCACTCCCAGGGCATTCGCCAACCAAGCGGCGGCACCCGCCGCGAGCAATAGGACAGCGCCGTACATCGGGTGTCGCACCCAGCGGTACGGGCCCTCTTGCACCATATGCCCATCGGGGTGGGGTTCCGGGCGGATGTTGAAGTTGCCAGGCCGGTTGACCCACAGCGTCCACAGGCCCAGCACAGCGCTTGCCAGCCACAGGCCGCCGCTCCAAACGCTTGGAAGGGAATGCCGAGCCTCCAAAAAGCAAAGCCCGGCAAGGACCAGCAACAGCCCGAACTGCAAAGCGACCCAGAGTTGGCCGAGCGTTTGGGGATTCATTTACGGAGCATATCGCGGCCCGTTCGCTACACGGTTTTCCAGGAACCATCCATCGAAAGGAAACCCATGAAGAAATCCAAGCAACGCAAACGCCCCAACCTTGGTGCACTGCTTGAACGGCAAGTGCTGCTCTACGGACTCAGAGATTTTCGGTATGGCCAACTGCTCAGCCCGACAGAATCGGCCGAACTGGCCCAAGAAATCGGCTCAATCGAGCTCCAGGGCTGGACCTTGCGTTCGGCACTGGCGAGTGAAGAAATCGACTGGTTCCGCGATAAGCACGACAGCCAGTTGCTGATAACGGCCAGGCCCATCACACCCCATCGCTATTTGGCGGTGTTGTCGCTCCAGGTGCACGGGGTGCAGTTCCGTTGGGCCATCCCCCTGTGGGAATTGGGCGCTCGAGACTGGTTGGCCCAGATAGCCAAAGAGCGTTGCATCAACTGGGTGCTGCAATAGGTCGAGGGCGACCGAGGGGCCATTCAGTTCATCCACAGCATCGACGATGACACCGCCCAAATCCTGGCCCAACTACTGGCGGACGCACCGACCATCCAGGAAGACCCCCAAGCCTCATTCCACCACATGGTTCAGGCGGGCCTGCTGGTGATGGTGGATGAACCGGAGGTCTACGAAACAGGAGACGAGCCGACCGAGGACCTGCGTATTTTCATGATGGCCAGGCAACAAAACGCCCATGACATCGTGATGCTGTTCCATCGCGTATCCGACGATGCCCAGGTGGAAATGGGGAAATGCCTGACCAACCTTCTGGTTGGTGCTGGTTCAATTTGAAGCGAACGCTGTACTGACTGATTGACTGGGGCGTCTGAGAGGATGCCCCAGTTTTTATGGAGCGCTTGGGCAAGCCCATCACAGGCTTGCAGCTCGGTGGGTGACCTGCACTGTTGCCCAGGACCGTGGCGCCTTCCCATGGCGCCGGCGGGCCAGGTCAGCGCTCTGGAACTATTCAATTGTCCAGCGACGTCATATCGTGACAAGCTGTTGATTTTCCTGAGTTTTCCGGGATGTGGGTGTTCACGATATGCCGGATGCAGATGGGGCTGAAACGTCATTTCGTGAACGCTCGCCAACAGCCGTCGCTTGGCCCAGGCAGGTCACGGTACGTATGGCCAGCTGGAACGGTCCGGTCTGGCCATCGGCCACCATCCATCCCACTTGGCACACCCGTTCCGGGCGCAGTGTCGGAGCGTTCGGCACTGGCTGACCACGGTACCGGGGGCTGAAGACGCCCAGGGGCAGCACCAAATCGACCCAGCGGTCGGCCGGTGGCTGGAACAATGCTTGGTAGTTGACGCCGTCCAGGGCTGCGTCCATGCGCAGGTTGAACTTGTAGCGCTTGTCGTCGCCGCGCACCTGCAAGCGATAACCCACCGTGCCCACCTCACCCAACCGCAGCTCAGGGTGACGCACGGAGGCAAAGCCGCCGCCATTGTCTATGGAGACCACGCCTTCGAAGACGGCATGGCCATCGGGATGAAACGTCATCCGGCTGGTCGACACCCCGCCCATGACCCGGTCGTCGATGGCGGTCCAGCCGTCAACGGACTCTGGGGCATTGAAGTGAAGAGCGTGCATGGATGGATTCTGGCATCTAGTCGCTACACAGGTTTCCAGACCCCCTACTTTTGAAGGAAACCTCATGTTCAACATTTCTGACTTTTTGAGTAACCCCGAGACCACGCAACATCTGCTGGAACGCTGCTACGACTTTCGCGGCGCCGTTTTGCTGACCCCCGATGAAATGGCTCTTGCCGCGCGGCAACGCGACATGGCCTTACCTGCGGGTTGGGGCATTCGAACCGTGCTGAGCGCTGAAGAGCTGGAAGACATTTACCGTGACCGGCAACCCAAGGTCAGGCTTTCGGTCCAGGAGTGGCTGCCCGATTTGCCTTGCCTGACGCTCGACGTTCCCTGCCGGCGCCACCACTTCTTGTGGGTCATCCCGTTCTGGGAAGATGGCGCCCGTGATTGGTTGGAGACCCTGGCGGCCCAGGGGCGTTTCACCTTGTTGGTGGATGCGGAGGGCGGTACACGCAGCATCGCGATGTCCAGCCAAGCTCCCCTGAATTGCGACTTCGAGACCATGCTCAAGACATCCAACGTCCAGCCCATGGCTTTGAAGTTGGAATCCCTGGAGGCCATGGTGTTGAGTGGGTTTCGCGCCATGCTGGAGCGGACCATCAGCCTCGAGGGCCAACATCGCGAACTCCGTACCATGGTCGCTGCACGAGATGGGCATGCCCAGCCGATTTTGGAAACGTTTTTGCGCAGCGCAGACCTTGGCATAGCCATGCTGAAAATGGCCGCACCAGACATGCAGGTGTGCCACTGAATATTGGAACGGCGAACATCTGCCGTCTCACAGGATGCAGTCTGATTGGGGGCAGTCTCACGGCTGCCCCTTTTTTTGGCTCTGCCCAGGCTGAGTCTGTGATGGAGCCGTATCTACGTCTCTGTCCAGATACGGGTAACGCAGGTAACTGGGGTAACAGCCATGGCCGTTACCCCTTGATGAACAACGTCAGGTGCGGAACAAGCTACAGACGTCGATGGCGGATGGATGTGCAAATCGCGTTGATACCGGGTAGTCCACGGAGCCTCGCTCGCGAACCAAGGCGCTTGCCTCGGCCGGCCGCGTCATATCGCGAGCGCCACGCCCCTCACTCCTTCGGATGGCGGCCTTGTGGGCTCCGCCGACACCTGCTTCCCAATGGACGTCCCAGTGGTCCAGGCGACCAATCGTATCGAGGGCGGACCTGAGCTGACAGCGACGCCGACGCTTTGTCCCGGCAGGAGCGGTGTCGTGGTCGGCCGGCCACACGCGTGCGGCCAGGGTATCCAGCCCGATGGACAGGCTGCCTCCGGGTCGCATGCAGGTGGACAGAAAGGCGTGCACATGCATCGCCAGGTCGCTGCCCAAGTGCAGCCGCTCGGCCATCCACAGCTTGGCGTACTGGCCGCCAAAGAAGACCGATGCCAGCCGATGGTTCAAGGCCAGGTGGATGTGGCGGTCATCGCCCTCGACCCAAACAAGAAGGAACGACTGGCGGGTCGTGCGTCGACCGGCATGCTCTTCCCAGACGACCACCTCACACAGGCGGCGCAGGCCGGCCTTGCGCATCTCGATGGTCGAGCCCCCGCTGCCAGTGCCGCAGCGGCGGTTCAGAGCCTCCCAGGTCGTGCGGACCATCACGGTCTGCGGCATGCCCTGGCCGCCGTCCGGGTACAGACCGGACCAGAGGCGCCCCGCCAGCGTCCGCTCATCCGCCGCCGAAACGACTGCGTCATCACCGCGGTCAGCGTACTGCTCCCCGGCCAACCCCAGTAGGGCCAGCAGCAGGGTTTGCTCGGGCACCCCCAAGGCTTCGCGGGCGCTGAAGCGCAGTTTGTGCTCCGGGCCCAAGTCGTAGGACAGGTCCAGCACGGGACGCTGGCCCCCCTTGGGCAGCGGGGTGAACAGCACACTCAAGCCTGCCGGTTGGTAGTAGCGCACCGGAGGGCTGTGTTCAGTGACATGGCTCATACGCCCCCCTTTTTGAACAGGCCGGGCTTTTTGTTCGCAGAGACGCCAGCAATTGCAACGGGTTGGACAGGCACGAGCACACCACCGTCCGTACGGCGCAACAGCACCGGGGGGCGCTTGGAGTCGTAGTTGTTCTTGGCATCAGCCAGCACCACGTATGCACTCGCCTGTTTGACAGGCACGTTGTGCGCATCCAGCACCTCGCGGGTGGGCGGTACCAGGTTGATTTGCCAGCGGGCGTCGTCTTTCAGCGCCGTGGAGCCTCGGCCGGCATCGGCGGTGTCGCCGTAGCCCTGCAGGCCTGCTGCGCGACTGCTGTGGTGAGCGACCAGCACTGCGGCACCGGACTGCTGGGCGACTTGCTTGAAGACAGACATCAGGGCAGACATGGGAGCGGAGTGGTTTTCGTCTTCAAGGTGGAGTTGGCGCAGGGGGTCCACGATGAGCAGCCGCGTGCCTTGATTCACCGCTGCGAGAGCGTGAGCGTGCTCGGAAGGTGCCAAATCGGGTGTCAGCAGGTTGACCCGCCGGGCACCGGCCACGGGGTGCAGCAACAGGTTCTGCTCCAGGCGTTGCAGGAACTCGGGCCAGCTCAAGTCCTCTGGCAGCACATGGCGTTGGTCCAGGGACCGCACGATGGCATGCACACGGTGCCACAGCACGTTGATGTGCTCTTCAGCGGCCACAAGAACGACTTTTTGTGGGGCCATGGGCAGACCGTCGAACGTCGATGGTCCGAACAAAGGGTCGTAGTGCCCCAGTCCGGTTGCCAGCAGCACCGCGACCTGCAGCTCGAGCATGGTTTTGCCCATGCCGCCTGGGCCGATGATGGTACCGACGCTGCCTGCCGTCAGGCCTGGCAAAACGAAGTCAATCGGTGGCGGCGGATTGTTGAGGATGTAGGCGATGTTCACCGGAGACCCGAACACGGAAGAGAACTTCGCATCAGTCATTGCGAGCTCCTTTCTGGACGTTCACGGCCAGCCAGGCGTCCACATCGCTGGCACGCCAGCGCAGCAAACGGGTGCCCGGCAGCTGCAGCCTGGGCGGCACCGCATCGGGATTGCGGCGGATGTCTTTGCGGATGGTCTCAGGGCTGCGCTCCAGAATGGCCGCGAGCTCGTCGAGGGTGAGAAGTTGAAGATTTTGCATAGTCGCTTTCGCGTCGGAAAGTGAGAGCACGACTGCGACCGACAACGCCCTTTCGTGCCCGTCAGTGGTCTGTAGTGACCATGACGGGAGGTATAGAGCGAGGGGTTTATACGGAGCGAAAAAAAGAAAAGGGCGAGCACAAAGGCTCGCCCTGAATGGTGAAGTGGAGTGCCCTTATGCGGCGACGTGGGAAGTCAAGTCGCTACCTTCTGACATCAGCTGCCTGCGGAGCTTGGCCTCCATCGCTTGTCCCTCGTGTCCGTCATGCAAGATGGCAGCCCTTTGCAGCCAGTGGACGATGTCCGGCAACTGCCGCACACCGAATAGGTCCACGCCAGTGATGTCCGCGTACATCATGACCATGGCACGCTTCGCGGCCACCGGCAGTTTCTGAGCATGCCTTGGCAGAGACGGTCGAACGTTCGGGTCGGTCAGCATGCGTTGGAACGCTCGCTCGACCACCATGTCTTCGTCCAGGGCAGGCCACGCGAAGTCAGACAGAGAGATGCTGCCAGATACGAGCTTGACCACGACCGTGGGGACGCCGAGGTAGTTCGCGCAAGAGCGAGCAAACTCATTGCTGATGTTGGAGACCTTTCGGATGCCATTGCGCAGCTGGTTGATGTAGCCGTAGGTCACATGCAAATCGGTGGCCATCTCGCTCAACAACTGACCGCGCAACTGTGCTTCGTCGATAAGCCAGCCCAGCAGTGGTCCGCCGTCCTCCGCGTACAGGCGCTCAACGCGCTCCTGTGGCGTCTCTTTGACGTTGGTGTCGGGTTGGGTGTCGTACAGTTGAACAGGGGAGTAGCTGGCAGGCTGAAAAGATGACTTTTTCATGATGAATTTCCTGGAAATGTTGACCTCAAGAGGTGCACACAACGGGTGTGCACTACGTGTAGTCACCAAACAGAAATTCGCTTCACTGCCAGTCACAGGCTGCTGCAGACAATAAATTTGCAGATTCGCCGCAGACGTATAAAACCGCAGCCTATTCTGTGTTGGCAACGTCGCCAATCACAGGAAACTGAGTATGAAAACACTGCAGCACCCAGCCGAGATTTACTACCACGAGACCCGTCATCTGTTCGTTCAGGTCGAGGTCTGCGAACAATTTGCAAGCCTGGACGTACCCGACCGCCAGCTCTCTGGACTTTGGCAAGTGGCTGTGCCGGCTGAAGCGGATGATGTCGACGCCGGCTGGACCGCACTGGGGGCATTCCACACAGTGTTTGACATCAAGAATCCTAGCGCGTTAGACATCTGTGTCTACGACGAGTCCATGGAGCAAATTGAACTGGACTGAGCCGACACTGTCCGGCAGTAGAGGCATCACGACCGAACAGGTCGTTTCTCATGAACGCCGAGTTGTTCGGCACACCCACTCCTCGAAAGTGTGGGGACACCTCACGACCGCAGGGGTCGACTTCACAAGGCCGGTAGTGACCCTGCCGGCCTTTTTTCTTGGCTCTGTCACCTATTCGTGTTGATGAAATTCTGGCGATGCGCCGAGAGCCAAGCGCTGGCGCGGGTTTAAGGCAAGGACGCCGAAGCCCTTCTGGCAGAGGGCGCCAACACGTTCAGGTGACAGAGCCTTTTTCTTTGGTCACTGAACCAGTCAAAACGACGGTCTGCATGGTGCGCGCCTGCGAGCCCCCAAATTGGCAGCAAAAGGCTAAAACCCCGCGCTTGACTGGTTACCGCGCTGTTGCGGCAACTCAAGGAAACACACATGAACGTACGTATCGAAGCTCTCCAACTGAATGTCGCGACGGCCATCGCTGCCATCGACCCGATGACCAAACACTGGCTGCAACGTCTGCATGCACTGCACCAGCCGACGGGGTCCACAGAAGTCTCAGATGACGCTCTGCAAGAGCTGCTCAAGCAATGCCGTATGGAACTGTCCGGCGTTTTCAGCCGTGACGACCTCTTCATCCTGCGCAACGGAATGTTTCAAAGCCGCTATGCACCCGACGAGCTTCACCGACTCGCCACGGACATCTGTGATGACCTGGGCGTTGAAATTGACCAGGCCGAGCAATCCAGTCTGTGGCCGCTGCTGGAGCGACTGTTTTCCTTGACGAGGGGGCAGTCAGTCGCCTTGTGCGATGCGCTTCAATTGGCGTTGGTCGCAGATGAGGGGCCTGCGCAATGCTGGAAGGCCCTGGGGATTGAACTCGGAGCAGCTTGAATTCGCATTGATGCCTTGAACTGGTCTGCTCAGAGCTCGTCAATATCGACCTCGATGGCGCGGGACTTGTCGGCCAAGCGACTAGCTGCCCTGCCGCAGAGTTCTTGGTCGGCGAATTCATCCATCATTGCTTCGAACAGACGTGGCTCGAGCACGTAAAAGGCGACGCGATTGCGCTTGAGAACCGCCACCGGGCGGTGATTTGCCCCTCTGAGCACTGCTGCAGGTCTCATCTTGAACTTAGACATGCTCACGGCCGTGGCGGCCAGCCTGGCTTTCACATTCCGCTCCTAATCCGAAGCGGTCAAAACGACGGCCTGCAAGGTACACCCCATCGGCGCATCCCCCTCCAGCGCGGGCACGAAATCGAACGTTGGCTCGCCGCACCGAAAACACTTGAGATACCGTTCAAAGTCTTCGTCGGTATGTGAATGCTCGCGGGCGACTTCCATCGGGATGGCGACATGAACCCATCCACATTTGGGGCATTTGACTTCAGGGAGACGGTGCGGCATGGGTCCATGATGCCCACCCCGCGGGTCTTTGTCATCAGGTTCTGGTTGCTCACAAAAGTGAACTGGCAGCACCCTTGCGGTCAGCCGGTCGCGCTGTATTCCCTGACGAGGGGGGAGGCTTGCAGCCTTGAACGATGCGCTTCAACTTGCGTTGGTCGCAGAGGGAGGACCCACCGAATGCTGGAAGGCTCTGGGGATTGAGCTGAAAGAAGACTGAGGTTTCGGCTTCCAGACGGAGCTTGCTAAGGCAGGCTCCTTCACGTTCGAGCCCGCCGAGCCGTTGCCCCTGTCACGCGAGGATGTACGTTGAGGAATGGCTGCAACAATCCGGCGCAGCCGTTTATGTTCCGATGCCAAAGAGCGTCTTAACGCCGTCCCAGACGCCGCCCTGATAGATAGCACTGGAACCGGTGCTCAACGGAGCCAAAATTAGCGTCTTTCTGACGAAGTGGGCTAAGCGAACTGGTACCCATTTCTCAAGGTGCCGCTTACGCCCAACATAGTAAGGTGAAAGGAGAAAGCTAAAGCAGACTGGCAACATGAACACTGTTGCAACGAACGCCCAATGTTTCCAGCCCTCGCTGAGCCCGGGGAACGGCGTTGTTACAAGCTCAGAGCATGCATAAGCGGCGGCCACTCCGACAACAGCAGGCAGAATGTAAAACAACGCTATGTATCGCTGGCGCGCGAGGGCGCATTCAGCGGCCTCCGCTCTGGCTTCGGCCGTGCTCACATCTTGAACTCGCTGCTTCTCCAAGTGCTGGCCAGCAACTTCGAGTTCCTGTGCGCGCAGGTTTGCCTCTCTGGCCTTTATCTCGGCTTCCTCGGCGCGCTTGGAAGCAGCAGCGTGAGCAGCATCTGCATGCACTCTTCCCTGTTTTTCGACATCAAGCAACTCGTCTTGACTTTTGAGGGCCTGCTTGCTTACCTCCAACTCGGCCACAACGCCCTTGTGAACCGAAAGCAACTCCTCTCGCACCAATTCAAACACTTGGTCATTTGAAGCTTCAGCGTCGCGTAACCGGCCCCGGAGAGCCCGATTGGCCAGAATCACCCGAAGTGTTGGCTCGGGAAGGTCTCCTACGTTCTGGATGCGAGAAATGGACTCAAGCACCTTCACGGTAGCTCGCTCATCTTCGGGGTCAAATGACTGAAAGAACAGGGGAAGGCGGAGAGCGTCAACCAAGCTTTCCTCTAGTTCTTGCGTCCTCGGAACCCAAAACTGAATCAACTGCACTAAGTTGCTGGGATGCAGGACAACGGGCAGTTTGGAGCGATTCGCGAACCGCTTGGACCGGTCAAACCCAATCAGACGCCAGTCGATGGACACAGCCCAGTACTCCACCTCAAAAGGGGTATCTGCGTTTGTCGACCGTCGGTCATTGACCGCGTGCCACAAAACCACATCGTGCAGCAGCGTGTCGTAGCCTTTTCGCTTTTCTGCAGGTAGCTCTGAGTCCTCCCGGCGCTGCTCATCCAGTACGTCATCGACGACATCCTGGCGCTGGTGGTAAACAGAAGGATGGGCCTCCAGAACAGAGATTCCCTTGTCGCGGAGGATGGTTCTCAGGTCTTCGATGTACGGTTGGAAGAAGCTGCTCGCGGTCAGGCCGGGGGCCAGGGCGGCAGCGTCGAAAAATCGGCGGGCGATGCTCGGTAGCGGCTGGGTTAACGCTGCACGTGCCATTGCCTGGGTGGTTCGAACCCGCTCGACTAAGCGCATCTGATTGAGCAGCACACGTTGTGCCTCGTCGAGGGTCGAGGGAAGGACATAGAGCTTAATGTCTAACTTCCCGTGGCTTTTCTGAGCAAGCTCAATAAGGGACAGGGCCGCTTCATCTGCTGGGTTGTCGTGAAGTTTCAGGACCGAGAAAATGAAATTGGTATCGAGTACGACCTTGATGGTTCGGGTCTTGCGGTCGCTGTCGATGACTTTTAGCGTCTCTGGCCGGAGTTGAGCAGCTTCTGCGAAGAAGTGCGCTGTTAGAAAGCGTAATACCTGATTTCTGCAGACGTGATTACCAGGCGCGAAAAAATCTGTGAGAACCCTTCGAAGGCCTTCGCGATGCTCCAGTGCAAACTTCGAAATGAAGTCTGCGAGCCAATCGACGTCTTTTTGCAGATTGCCGTCGGCAAGAAGGTGATACAAGTTGGCGCCGGTGACTTGGATTGCATGCGACAGGGCTTTTGTAAAGGCTTGCCAAGCAGTTGAGGCAACCAACTCGGGACAATGGTGTTCACATGAGGCGAAGAACGAGGCTTGGCAAGCGTCCTGCTCTGCCAAAGCAGTTGCTCTTGTCTCACAAAGCTCTTGGAAGGTACGCTCGGTAAGCTTGTAGTTCGGGCCTGGCGTCTTCACGACGGCGCCCTGACTGACGAGGCTGTCCAATTGTCGACTCAGGACGTCATCAGGCAGACGCAGCCCCACTTCGCGACGGAGTGCCTTGTGGAGTTCGACAGTCGTCTGGGGCGTCTTAGCTTTCCACAGCACCCCCTTGACCACTTGTCCGACCGCCTTTTTCCACCAGCCAGACTCGTTCAATTCAACGTGGTGGACCAGTGAAACAATTTCGGGCGAAAGCTGGCGTCCATTCATGGGTGGTCTCGTAGCGCGATGAAAGTTGTTCTCATGCTTTGACAGTCATTGCAGATGCTTATCTCTCCTTGTGCGAGTGTAGGCGACGTCTTTAGCCCAAAAAGCGCGCTACATAAGCTCAATTAGATTTACCTGCCCCGGTTTCAATGTTGGGGGCTTTTTGATGCCGCCGACGAGGGCATAGTCATAGCGGCCTCCCTCACATCACCGAATGAACTCAAAACACATAACCTGTTCAGTACCTTTTGATGTTGAGTGAATTAAGGAATGCCATGGTGGCTCCATGTGGGCAGGCAGCACTACCAACGCAGGGTCAGTGTTGGCCCTGTTGGTGCAGTTCCAACGACTGCCTTAAACCCGAGATATGACATTGCCTGAGCGAACACCTCTGGGACGAAAGGGCACACGCCTATGGGCTGGCCGTCATGTACAAATTTCATCATGGCGTTTTGCCCCCACCGGTCTAGATTGATTGGCAGGGAAAGCATTTCGAAGACGGATGCATTTTTTCCCTGGTCTGCATCAACGCCCATGCATTGACCGATGCGTTCAATTAGTCCAGAGCCACCGTTGCTGAGCAGCCACGACGGCACATCGTGAAGCGCGCTTATAACGACCCTCAGCACATCATTTGGCCTCCAGGAAACTTCCAACTGGGCGACCAACGTACCAGCTACGTCGGCTGCCAAATGCGGCTTTAGATGCCGATTGATGTAAGCACGAGCGTCATCAGAGAGTAAAAACCGAAGCTCTTTCACAGAATCGTCCTCATCTTCGGAGTCACCTTCCATTTCTGCCAACAAATCAGAGACATTGCGCCCAAGATTGTTGAGGGCTGATTTGGTTGAAGGAAGTTGACCAATCGTCAACCTTTCCATGAAATTTTCAGCGTACGGAGTGCTTCTAATCTTTTCAGCGAGTACGTTCAAACGCCGCTGTAGCGTGAGACCCCAGTTGCTGGTAAAAATGGTTTTAAACGTCATCGAAGGACCAAGACCAAGTCGCGTCACTTCAGCTTGAAGCATATCTACCAAATCCGAGGGCACCTCCAGTTGCATGCTCCGCCCGCCTTGGGCGGCGGTTTGGATGGACTGTTTCACTATTGCTACCCAAGTTTGCGTAGCAAGCTTGCGCAGGTGTTGTTGGCGAAGTTCTTCCTCGCGTTGGCGCTCGGCTTCAAGCCTTCTGGCTTCGGCTTCCTGGTGAAGACGTTCTTCTTCCCGTTGGCGCTCCAGCGCAATGCGCTCCGCCGCTTCTTCCGTTTTCTGACGCAGTTTGTTGGGGTTTAGCATGGCCATCATTTCGGGGTGGATTACTGCCCTGCCTCCGCGTAGTCCAGTATCCCTGCGGGCCAGGACGTTGCAGAAACTTCTTCCAGAGCCATTGAGATGCGGTCCTGCAATTCGCTCTGCAATGCAGAGTGTTGCTTGTTGGTACGACGAATGAATTTCTTCAACGACCCGGTCACAGTCTGGCGCAAGGTGAAGTCCATCCGGCTCATAATTTCCAGGAAAGCCTGCACGACCTCCGCCTCGGACTGTCCCTGCCCGACGACCACTTCCAGCCATTCAATCACACGCGGAACTAGCTGGATGTCTTCCAACTCCTGGTATGTCTTAGGCCAAACCGCCCTGGGACTTCTCTTCAATCCTTCGGCGAGGCCTGCAGGGCTCAAGCCCGAATTCTGGGTGCCATCCCCCTTCGATTGCTCGCTGTCACCAACCAGCGACACCCAGAACGGCGCCGTCGATGGTGGCGCCGTCCAGGCCGGGACTTCCAAGGACTTGGTGTTATCTGACTGATTACGAAGGAACGCCGGGATTACTAAATCGCTCATGCTGCCAGCAGCCAGGGCATCCACACGGTCTGCGGCCGCGCTGCGGTTGGTGCGCCAGACAGCGGGGACAGTGGGAACGGCAACTCGAGTTTTGCTGAACCGGATAACCGGGCTGGAATTTCCTGACCGAACCCGGGGCATGCCGAGCGGGTCCGTCACGGTGCCCTGCCCTCCCCAGCCGGCGGCCAACATATTCTTGACGGTGCGCAGTTCGGGCATATCCTGGGCCTGCAGCCCTGCTGCCCGTTGCTTGACCAGGATGAGGCTGGTGTCGTCGGTCACCAACTGGTACTTTTCTGCGAGTTCGGGGAGCTGTTTCTTGAGCATCGCTGGCACGTTTTCAGCTCCCCTCTTGAGTTGCGAATAGCGTTGGCTGGCAGCCAAGCGGGCCAAGGTGTTCGCTTCGTCAGCAATGAACTGGGGCTGGAGCTCAGCCAGGCAGATGTCACCCTCGACGCCAGCGACCCGACCCAAGAGCCGCACACTCTGGGTCAGCAACTCAGCCCCTTGGGCATGCAGGCGTGCAAAGAGCGTCACGTCATCGCCGTCAAACACGCATTCGGGCAGGTCGGATGCAGCGTGGATGCGGCATCCCTGCGGCCACTCGATACGGATTTCGGACACCACTGGGGAGCGCATGCGGTGGTAGAGCCGCACAATCGCAGGTTCCACCGTCTCGCCTGGGGACACGAATTCGCAACTGCCGCCAGTTTCCTGGGCAAGCCGTCGCAGCAGTCCCTCCGCAGCGCTGGAACCAATCCCCACCACGAAGAAGCGGTGCTGGGACTGGCGGGCGGTCTCCACCACGGTATCGATGGCCTGGATTTCACCGTCGGTGATGAGGAGCACGTCATTGCGCTCTGCCCCTGGCAAGGCCAGCGTGGATAAAAGCGCCTGGTTCATCTCCGTGCCACCCAGGTTGGCTTCGAGCTTCTGGGCCCAGCGGCGCGAAGCGGCCAGTGCTGCGGGAGCGCCTTTCCACATGGCCTTGCTGCGGTGTTCCACGGTATCGCCAAACCGGCTCAGGCTGAACCGGTCGGTTTCTCCCAGGCCCTCCAGAATGCCTTGCAAGGCACTGCGGGCCGCCTGGATGCTGTCGCCATTCATCGAGCCGCTGCAATCGACGAGTATTTTCATGGCCACGGGCAGTGTTTCCCGCGTGGGTAGCCTGGGAGTGAAGCTGGCCATGACAACACCCAGCCCTTCATCGAGACGGTCCCAGGCGGCGAGGCCCAGGCTGGCATGGGGCAGTTGGTCAAAAACCAGCACGAAGTCTCGGTCCAGCCACGCTTTGGCAGCAAGACTGACTTCGGTCATGAACGACTCTTTGGCACCCACGGCCGGGATGGAGCGAATAGCCACCTTGTGGGTGGGTGAGCCGATTTGGGCCTGGACCAGTTCGCCGTGAATGGCCAGACTGATTTCAAAGGGGTACTCGACCGTAGCGCTGACCTTAGGCACGGCATGGGGTTCATAGCCTCCGTCCCTGATGGCATCGCCGTAACGCGGAGCGATGGTGGTG
>RRZU010488310.1_pt1 | contig 49076 bp, 49 predicted proteins | sample 2165561 | NCBI WGS metagenome assembly RRZU01 (sample SAMN10456909, study PRJNA506462) | wastewater metagenome | isolation source: wastewater sludge | place: USA: Moscow, Idaho | reverse complement strand
TTCTCGCTGACTACGGTCTGGATGATTTCTACCTCGAACTGTCCACCAAGAACCCCGAGAAGTTCGTCGGGTCCGACGAGGTGTGGGATGAGGCGACCGAGACCCTGCGGCAGGTTGCCGTCGAGTCGGGTCTCGATCTGGTCGCCGATCCCGGAGGCGCGGCCTTCTACGGGCCGAAGATCTCTGTACAGGCCAAGGACGCGTTGGGCCGCACCTGGCAGATGTCGACGATCCAGCTCGACTTCAACCTGCCCGAGCTCTTCGGTCTCGAATACACGGCGTCCGACGGGACCCGCCAGCGTCCGATCATGATTCACCGCGCTTTGTTCGGTTCGGTCGAACGGTTCGTCGCCGTGTTGACCGAGCACTATGGCGGCGCGTTCCCGGCATGGTTGGCGCCCGTGCAGGTCATCTGCATTCCCGTGGCCGAGGAGTTCGATTCGTACCTCGAGGCGATCGCCGACCGGCTGCGGGCCGACGATGTTCGCGTGATCGTAGACAAGTCCGACGACCGGTTTGGCAAGAAGATCCGCAATGCGCAGCAGCAGAAGGTGCCGTTCATGCTGATCGCGGGGGAGCAAGACCGCGAGGCTGGGGCCGTGTCGTTCCGGTACCGCGACGGATCGCAGAACAATGGCGTCCCGATCGACGACGCCGTGGCGGAGATCCTGGACACGATTCGTCGGCGAGCCTGAGTCGTCGGCCCCGGCGGTTGGTTTCGTCAATCCAGCCATGCGGGCAGCTGTGGGGGAGTGAACCCCTAGGCTGGTGCACATGATCGACGAGCCGAAGGTCGAGGTCGCGTCCGACTTCCCCGGACACCCCGATGCCTTTGGGCGGTTGTGGGTCCCCCATCGCATGGTCTACATCGGCGAGAACAAGACCACGGACAAGACTGGGCCTCGGTGCCCGTTTTGCTCGGCTCCCGCCAAGTCCGACGAGGACGGTCTCGTCGTCCATCGTGGCGCATTCGCCTTCGTCGTGATGAACCTGTACCCGTACTCGCCCGGGCATCTCCTCGTGTGCCCCTACCGGCACGTCGCGGCCTACACCGAGTTGAACGCCGACGAAATCGCCGAGATCGGTTCGTTGACGCAGCAGGCTCTCGACACCCTGCGGCGAGTGTCGGACCCGGGGGGTTTCAATCTCGGCGTGAACCTGGGCGAGGTTGCCGGGGCGGGAATCGCCGCGCACTTGCATCAGCACATCGTTCCTCGATGGCAGGGGGACATGAACTTTCTGCCGGTCGTCGGGCAGACACGAGCCCTACCACAATTGCTGGAGGACGGTCGACGCCTCCTGCAGGAGGCCTGGGACGCCTGAGCCGGCCCCAAACGGGGTCCGCCAGGTGCCCCAGTCAAGGCGTTGGCGAGGTCATGGCGGCGTCGGACCCGGCCGTGGAGGCGCCATCGCCTAGGCTGAGGGTGTGGCTGGTGAACCCTATGACACCGAGCGAGCGCTAACCGTGCCGAACGCCTTGAGCGTCGTGCGGTTGGCGGGCGTGCCGGTGTTCTTGTGGTTACTCCTGGGGCCGCACTACGACATTGCTGCGATCGGCGTGCTGGCCGTCGGTGGTGTGACGGACTGGCTGGATGGGTTCCTTGCGAGACGGTGGCACCAGCGTTCGCGCATCGGACAGTGGCTCGACCCGGTCGCCGACCGGCTGTACATCGTGGCTATCGTTCTCGGCCTTGCGCTGCGCGGGTTCATCCCCTGGTGGCTGGTTGCGCTGCTCTTGGCTCGCGACGTCATGCTGGTCGCCGTGATACCGGTTCTGCGTAGCCGTGGGGCCACCAGCCTGCCGGTTCACTTCATTGGCAAGGCGGCCACGTTCTGTTTGCTGTACGCGTTTCCGTTGATCTTGCTCGGGTCATTGCCAGGCGACGTTGGCAGCGTCGCCAAGATTCTGGGATGGGCATTCGCCATCTGGGGAACAGGGCTGTACTGGTGGGCGGGCCTGCTGTACGTCGGGCAGGCGATTTCCTTGGTGCGCTCGTCATCTCCAGTTCGCGGAACGATTGAGGCTGCGGACGGGCGTGGAAACTCGGGGGAGAGCGGCGGTCCAGACATTCCATCGAACCAGTCATCGCGAGACGGGCACCGCGTATGAACGCCAATCGTCGGCGGCCAGACGCGAGCATGGACCTGCTCAACAACATCCTGCGGCAGCCCCTCGACCCGGACTACACAAAGCAGTCCGCACGCAACCCGAAGATGCGCAATCGGTGGGCCACCGCGCTCGTCTTCGTGGTCGCCGCAGCCCTCGTTGCCGGGGGAGCGGCCGAGACCTCCGCGAGCGCGTCCGCCGCGAAATCGGAACGAGACGAACTCATCGCCTTGATCAAACAACAAAATGCCGCCATCGACTCTGAGCGGGCGCAGGTGCAGCGGTTGGAGGACGACAACCGCTCGCTGCGAGAACAGCAACTCGGCAATGACGAATCAGACAAGAAGTTGGCTGCGGATCTCACGAAACTCGAGGCTGGCTCCGGCGGGCAGGCCGTGGAAGGCGACGGAGTCGTCATCGTCTTGGACGATGCGCCCGATGGGTCGTCGTCGGGGACCGTGCTTGACCTCGACATTCGGCAGGCGGCAAACGGGCTGTGGGCGGCCGGTGCCGAGGCTGTTGCCATCAACGGACATCGGTTGTCGGCTCGCACCGCGATCCGAGCGGCAGGCAGCGCCATCACGGTCGACTATCGGTCTTTGACCCGCCCCTACCGCCTGGAGGCCATCGGCGACACCGACACGTTGAAAGCCCGCTTTGAGCAGTCGTCCGGCGGGGCCTGGGTGTCGTACCTGCGGGACACGCAAAATGTTCGCTATGACATCACCACAACCAAAGACTTGTCGCTTCCGGCCGATCCGGGGCTGGGCGTGACCTACGCATCGATCCCGAAGAAGAAATAGAGGCAGGCATCGTGTTGGCAATCCTCGGCCTGGTGGTGGGAATCATCCTTGGCATCGTTCTGCAGCCGGCAGTCCCTGCCGCGCTTCAGCCGTACCTGCCCATCGCGATTGTGGCCGCGATGGACGCCCTCTTCGGGGGTGCGCGCGCCTATCTCGAACGGACCTTCAGCGACAAGGTCTTCGTCATCTCGTTCTTTTCCAACGTGCTCATCGCCGCGGCAATCGTTTGGGTCGGGGATCTGATTGGGGTTGGATCTCAGCTGTCCACGGCCGTCGTGGTCGTGATGGGGATTCGCATCTTCACCAACGCTGCCGCCATTCGAAGGGTGTTGTTGCATGCCTGACGAGCCCAAGGACCCGCGACGGGGCGAGCCTGCCGACCCGTCGACGACAGTGCCCACCGCAGGAGGCTCGGCGTCCAGCCCGCCCGAGCCGTCGAGTGACGCGGTGCAGCCTCGACGGCGGCCAGCGCGACTTCTTGAGACCGAGGACCAAGGCGACCTCGACGACGGTTTCGAGGATGAACCGGAGCCAGTCAAGCCCGAGCCCGTCACCTGGCGAGAACTGGGACGAGACTTCGTGCGTCCTGGCCGAGGACAGGTGGTCTTGGCTGCGATTCTGCTGGTCGTTGGGATGGGTCTGGTCATGCAGTTCCGGACGAACACCGCCCAAGAGCCGTACCAAAACCTGCGGCGAGACGAACTCGTTCAACTCATCGACAACCTCAACCAGGAGTCACGCCGACTCTCGGGCGAGATCACCGAGCAAAAGGAACTCAAGCGGCAACTCGAGTCCGGTGCCGGCCAAGAAGATGTTGCCCGCAAAGAGGCGCAAGCCCGGCTGGACACCCTCAAGATCCTGGCGGGCACCGCCCCGGCCACAGGGCCGGGGATCGTCATGGTGATCAAGGATCCGTCGGGGAAGATGACCGCCGACGTGTTGTTGAACGCGATCGAAGAACTGCGCGATGCTGGCGCGGAGGTCATCGAGATCAACAACTCGATTCGCGTCGTCGCGTCGACGTGGGTTGCCCCGGGCAACGGGACGATCCTCGTGGACGGGAAGACGGTCAAGACACCGATCACCATCGAGGCCATCGGCGACGCTCACTCCCTGGAGGAAGGCGCACGTTTCCGGGGCGGCATCGTCAGTGAGGTTGAGGGCCCACGCGTCAACGGAACTGTGCAGATCACGCAGTCGAAGGCCATCACGATCACGTCGCTGCACGCGCCACCTTCCAGCGAGTACGCGCGTCCCGCCTGAGAAAAGTACAGGGCCCACTAAGGTGGTTTCAGCACCACCTACCAAGGAGCGAACCGTGCCTGAAGTGCCCGAAGGACTGCGTTACACGTCGAACGACGTGTGGGTGCGGGAGGGCAATGCCAACACTGTCCGTGTGGGTCTGACCGCCGCCCGGGTCGAGCAGCTTGCCGACGTCTTGCACGTGACCCTGCCTCAGGTGGGTGAGGACCTTGGTGTCGAAGACACCTGCGCACAGGTGGAGTCCACGGTCCTCGATGGTGTGTGGGATGTCCTTGCCCCAGTGTCGGGCGTCGTGACTGCGATCAATCCGTTGCTGCTGGCAACGCCCCAGTTGCTGCACAGTGACTGCTACGGCGACGGTTGGTTGTTCGAGATGGAGTCCGACGATCCTCAGGAGTTCGAGCAACTGCTCGATGCCGATGGCTACGCCGAAAGTTTCTCCGAGAAACCCGCAGAGGACACGTACACTGGGCCGATCGTTTCAATGGGGAGAGATGACGCGCGATGAAATGTGAAGCCTGCGGGCACGTGAACTCTGAGGGTTCAAATTTTTGTGCGAACTGTGGTGAGCCTCTTGGGGGCGGGACGATCATCGGATCCGGCGAGTCGACGCGCGTGATCACCGGAATCCAAGACGTCATCAACGAAGAGCTCAGTGCCGAGGATCTGGTTGCTGTCGAGTCGTTGCCGAAGGGCTCGGCGTTGCTGATCGTGCAGCGCGGTCCGAACCTGGGAGCGAGATATCTTCTGGATTCCCCCGAGATCACGGCGGGGCGAAGCCCGAACTGCGACATTTTCCTCGGCGATGTGACCGCGTCCCGCCATCACGCCAGGTTCGTTCGACGCGACGACGTCACGTACCTCAGTGACCTGGGGAGCCTCAACGGAACCTACGTGAACCGGCAGCTTCTCGACCATGAGGTTGCCTTGAAGCGTGGGGATGAGGTGCAGATCGGCAAGTACCGAATGGTCTACTTCGATAGCGGTGCCTGGGGCTAGATGGCTGACAACCTGCGGAGCATCGGTCAAGTCCTGGCGATCCTGAAACCCGATTTCCCTGATATCTCGATCTCAAAGATCCGGTTTCTGGAAAGTGAGGGGTTACTCTCACCGCTGCGGGCGCCCTCGGGGTACCGCCGATACTCCTCAGCTGACATCGACCGATTGCGGTACATCGTCACGATGCAGCGCGATCACTATCTCCCGCTCAAGGTCATTCGCGAGCACCTGGACAACATCGACAGGGGCGAGCCGCCGCCAAGCCTCGACACGCCGTCGGCCCCGCCCCCGCCTGCGGTCGAAGAACCGGACGACGAACAGCTGCAGTCGGCCACACCCGCTCGGCGGCCGCTGCGGCTGACGCGTCGCGAACTGTTGAAGATGAGCGGCCTGTCGGAGCACGTTCTCAACGAGCTCGAACGTCAGCAACTCATAGCCCCTCGTCGCGGGACGGCCTACTACAGCCGCGATGCGCTGACCATCGCTGTCGTGGCCAGGAAGCTGCACCCTTACGGCATGGACGTTCGCCATCTTCGCGTCATCAAACAGGCGGCCGAACGTGAGGTCGGCCTTCTCGAGCAGGCGATCGCCCCCTACACCCGCCGCGGCACCTCGTCGCGACAGGTGACAACCGATGTCATGCAACTTGTGCTCTACGCACACGCCGCGGTGATGCGCTCATCGCTCACACCCTGAGCGTGAGGGTTACTCTGGTGCCATGCGCGAGATGGAGGTGCTAGGGGTGCGGGTGGAACAGCCCGGCAACGCACCCTTGCTTCTGTTGCGGGAACGCGGGGGTACCCGGTGTGTCCCGATCTGGATCGGTGCTGCCGAGGCCTCAGCCATCGTGAATGCCTTAGAAGGTGTCGAGCCGGCCCGCCCTCTCACGCACGACCTCTTGTGCACGGTCATAGCCGAACTCGGTCATGAAGTGTTCGAGGTGCGTGTCACTGACCTGATCGATGGCACCTTCATCGCGGAGATCCAGGTGGACGGGCATGCCATCAGCGCACGGCCGTCCGACGCTGTTGCCGTCGCCGTCCGACTCGACGTCCCCGTCCTGTGCGCCCCCGAGATCATCGATGCGGTCGGTGTCGAACTGCCTGAGAAGACTGAAGACGAGGTCGAGAAGTTCCGCGAGTTTCTCGATTCTGTCAATCCCGATGACTTTGAACTCAATGAGGGGCAGGGCCCACCCCCGGGTGAGATGAACCCTTAGGCCGCTGTTCAGGGTTGAGGACGCGGTGGGCGTGTCTTTGACCCTCGACGGCGCTGCTGGATACTTTCAGGATCTCAAGCGAACAACGGACCGGCGTGAAGCGAGGCAGATGTGAACGGTGCGGCACCTCAGGGGGAGCGAACACCTGATCCCCGGCAGGCACAAGATCTGCTGTTCGATGGCGACTTCTCCCCGCTGCCCGAAGACATGGGTTTTCGTGGCCCGGTCGCGTGCAACGCCGCCGGAATCACGTACCGGCAGCTTGATTACTGGGCGCGCACCGGCCTCGTGGTGCCCGGGATCCGTCCCGCAGAGGGCTCCGGCACGCAGCGGCTGTACGGCTTCCGAGACGTGTTGCTACTCAAGGTCATCAAGCGACTGCTCGACGCTGGTGTTTCACTTCAGCAGGTCCGCGCTGCGATCGACCACCTGCGAGCGCGCGGTGTGGATGACCTGACCGAGGTCACCTTGATGAGCGATGGCGTGTCGGTCTACGAGTGCACATCCGATGACGAAGTCATCGACCTGCTGAAGGGCGGTCAGGGCCTGTTCGGCATCGCGCTGGGCGGCGTGTGGCGAGACCTTGAAGGCAGCCTGTCCGAGTTGCCCTCGGAGCGGGCCAGCGAGACAACCACCCACCCAGGAGATGAGCTGGCGCAGCGCCGAGCGCGCCGCGTCGGCTGACAAGAGTCTTCACAAAACGGTGGGGGTGGCGACACATGGTCGCCACCCCCACCGTTTTGTCAGCTGAACGTCAGTGGTCGCTCGGAGCAGCCGCGACGGGAGCGCCCTGGCTGATCTCGGCGAGCATGTCGACGAACCACTCTTGGGTGATGTCGAACGGCTTTCCACCCTTGATCCGCTCGAACTCGATGGCCCGCAGCGAGCCGTCGGCGTCCTCGTCGTGGCCGATGACACCCGATTCTCCGCGCAGGCCGCAATCGACCGCGTGGTCGGTCATCGTCTTGATGAGGGCGAGATCGAACTCGTTGGCAGCGGCGGAACGCGCGTAATAGCCGGACTTCTGGACCAGGACCTTCTCCGCCTCCAGCATTTCGGCGAACTGCTCACCGAACCACTGACCGGGGTTGATGCGCTCGAGGCGAATGTGACCGAAGGCGTCTCGGGCGACCTCGCGCCCCTCGCGCTCCATCTCGGCGACGATGGAACTGACGCCCGCACCCTCGGACAAGAAGATGTTGACGTTACCGACCTCGTCCATGACGGTCTTGAGACGCTTCGCCTGCGCCTCGATGTCGATCTCGATCTCCGGCAGGAAGACGGCGTGAATGTCCCACGCCTCGCGTGAAAGGCCGACCTCGGGAACCCACTGCTGCTCCTTGAGCCACTCGCGGTAACGCTGCGCACCCGCAGCCGTCAGCCAACCGCAGTTGCGACCCATGACCTCGTGGAGGATGAGGATCCGCTTTCCCGCATTGTGCTCGGAGAAGATGTTCTGCGTGAACTGCGCCGTGTACCCAGCCGCGGTGTCTGCGCCCAGGGTCTGAACGATCGGGTAGACATCGTTGTCGATGGTCTTGGGCAGCCCCACCACGGTCAGGCCGTAGTCGTTGCTGGCAAGGTACGCCGCGAGGTCGGCCGCCGTCGTGTTCGTGTCGTCGCCACCGATGGTGTGCAGGACGTCAACGCCGTCGGTCACCAGCTGATCTGCCGCAACCTTGAGCGGGTCTTGTCCTTCTTGAACAAGGCCGCGCTTGACGCAGTCGGCGACGTTGGTCAGCTTGACCCGCGAGTTTCCGATGGGCGACCCGCCGAAACGATGCAGCACATCGGCTTGAGCACGCACCTCTTCGGTGATGGTGATCGAGTCGCCGGTCAGCAGACCTTGGTAGCCGTAGCGGTAGGCGATGATCTCGATGTCGGGGGCGACCTCGGTGTAGCGGCGGATCAGGCCGCCCATGGACGAGGACAGGCAGGGCGCGAAGCCTCCTGCGGTGAGAATTGCGACCTTCTTAACCATGCGTGGCCAGTTCCTTTCCGCGAACGTGCGAGCGAGCGATACTCGGTACCAAACCACCCTATCGGTTGTGATCCTTCGTCCCCAGACTGGCCTGAAAGACCGCAGGGTTACCCGTGATTACGGCACACTGGGGACACCCTCGGGAAGGCATCGTCATGGGCTCGGAGTCGGGTCAATCTGCCTCGGCGTTCACGGCTGTTGTCGTCCTCGCCTTGTTCCTCGTTGTCGGGTTGGTCGTGGATGGGGGCGGGCAGTTAGCTGCGACGGCGCGTGCCGACGACGTCGCGGCAGCCGCTGTGCGAGTCGCCACCGACGCGTCCGCCTCTGACGAGATTGCAGGCGACAGTACCCAGGCGGGTCGCATCGCGGCCGAGGCGTACCTGGCGACCCAGCGCGATGTCACGGGGCTCGTCAGTGTCGCCGACGACACAGTGACGGTGACAACTCAGGTGCGAAGGACCACGCTCTTCTTGAGCCTGATCGGCATCGATGCCCTGACGGCCGATGCGAGCGCGACCGGGAGGCTGCATTCTGGGCCATGACTCGCGCGACTGCGAGCCGCGTTTGGTCGGCCCGCTCGGACTTGTCTCGGTACACTGCCGCGCATGGCGCGCTATTTTGACGTGCATCCTGACAATCCGCAGCCCCGCTCGATCGATCACATTGCAAGGATCGTGCGTGACGACGGACTCATCGTGTACCCGACGGACTCCTGCTACGCATTCGGGTGTCGGCTGGGCAACAAGAGTGGCCTCGAACGCATCGCAGCGATTCGGCACTTGTCGCCCAAGCATCACTACACGCTCGTGTGCTCCGAGTTCGGGCAACTCGGCCAGTACGTGGAGATGAACAACTCGGTGTTCCGCGCCATCAAGTCGGCGACACCCGGCCAGTACACGTTCATCCTGCGCGCGACACGAGAGGCGCCGAAGGTGATGCGCAATCCCAAGTTGCACACGATCGGCGTGCGCGTGCCAGACCACCGCACAGCCCGAGCCCTGTTAGATGCGCTGGGCGAGCCCTTGATGTCCAGCACGGTCCTGCTTCCCGACCATGAGGAGCCGATGACCGACGGGTGGGCGATCGCCGAGGAACTCGATCATGTTGTCGATGCCGTTCTCGACTCCGGCGATTGCGGCATCGAACCAACGACAGTGGTCGATCTTTCCGGTGACGAACCGACGATCTTGCGAGTCGGCGCCGGTGACCCAGAACCCTTTGAAACATGAGCCCGGTGGACGAGGCGAAGGACCGGATTCAGCGAGTGAAGGCGAACCCGATCGTGGACCACGCCATTCGCGCAAATGCCCGGTTCGCTGTGCGACTGGGCACACAGTCGGCGGCCGGGATCGCGTACTACTCCGTGTTGTCGATTGTTCCGATCCTGATGGCGTCTTTCGCCGTCCTCGGAGGAATGCTCACGGTCTTGCGTCCCGACCTGTTGGATGAGGTGCAGCGTCAGGTTGCAGCCTACGTTCCTCTGCCCGGCGACCTCTCGGCCAGAGTGGAAGGGATCATCGACAACGCCTTGTCCCAGTGGCAGTCGGTTGGCATCGCGGGCCTCATCACCGGAATGTGGGCTGGTGCCAACTGGGCGAGAACGCTCAAGCTCGCCATCCGCGGTCAAACTCGCGAGAACTTCGATGAGCGGGACAACCACCGGATGTTCCTGCTGGACCAGGTCGTGAACCTCGGACTGTCCGTCATCGTGTTGCTGGGACTGGTTGTGACGGCGGGTTTCTCATCGATCGTCACGCGGATGTCTGCCCAGATCCTCCAGTGGCTGCATTGGGGCGGTCTGGTGAGTAGTGCCGTCCTGACCGTAACCAGCGTGTTGGTCGCACTGGTAGCGGGGTTCGCCCTCTTTTGGTTCCTGCTGGCCTATATCCCGCGGGAGCACATGCCCCGCAAGGCTGTTGCGATCGGAGCCCTCACCGGGGCCATCGCTACGGCAGCCCTGCAGATCCTCGCGACAACCATCACGACGGCCTTCTCACACAACGCTGCGGCAACACTGTTCGGCCCCATGATCGTTGTGCTGCTGTTTCTCAACGTGTTCGCCAACATGATCCTGCGGATCGCCGCCTGGGTCGCCACTTACGACGAGGCGCCAGCGACGGAACTGGCGGAGACGACCGGGAAGACGAGCGTCGTCCCGGCGGTTCCGGTCGCTGTGCCCGTCGCTCACCAAGACCCGCTGGATCCGCGCACACGGCGCGGATTCAGACTCGGGGTCGGCGTCGGAGGAGGCATCGTCTTGGCGATCTCGGCCGGGGTCGCCGGGACGGTGGCGGTGGCGCGCAAGGTCCACTCAACGCTGACGCCACCCGCGGCTCGGGACTAGCCCTCGTCCTCCGTGTCGACGTACTTGTCGGGGGTGCCTTCCTCGGCGGCTTTGGCCGTGACCGTCTCCGCGAAGTCGGGCACCTCGAACTGCAGTGACCGGTCGGTCCGTCGGTAGCCCGTTGACGCGGGCCGCTTCGGCAACGCCAACTCGGGGCGTTCCACATGCTCGTAAGGGATCGACGTCAGCAGGTGGTGGATCATGTTGATGCGCGCCTTGCGCTTGTCCTCGGACTCAACGACGTTCCAACGCGCTTCCTTGATGTCGGTGTGCACGAACATCTCATCCTTTGCCCGGGAGTAGTCCTCCCACCGAGTCAGGGATTCCAAGTCCGTGGGGGAGAGCTTCCACCGGCGCATCGGATCGGTGAGACGTGACTTGAATCGCTTCTCTTGCTCCTTGTCGGAGACCGAGAACCAGTACTTGCGAAGCAGGATGCCGTCCTCGATCAGCATGCGCTCGAAAATGGGGCACTGCCGTAGGAAGCGACGATGTTCCTCCGTCGTGCAGTAGCCCATCACACGCTCAACACCGCCGCGGTTGTACCAAGACCGGTCGAACAGCCGGATCTCGCCAGCCGCCGGGAGATTCTCGATGTACCGCTGGAAGTACCACTGAGTACGGTCCCGCTCGGTCGGTGCCGGCAGCGCGACGATGCGTGCGACGCGAGGGTTGAGGTACTCGGTGATTCGCTTGATGGCGCCACCCTTGCCAGCTGCGTCGCGCCCCTCGAAGACGACGACGATGCGTGCACCGGTTGCTTTCACCCATTCCTGCATCTCGACCAGCTCGGCCTGCAAACGCAGCAGCTCGGCTTCGTAAAGGTCGCGGTCCATCTTCTTCTTCTTCGCCATGCGCACATCGTGCCGCAGTGGGGGTGCCGCGTCTGCCGGGTGGGGTGAATCCGTCTTGGAATCTGAGGCTTCGGTTGAAACCTGACCGGTCGGCGAAGCAATTCGTGGCGATGGCGCTCTTTCGTGCAGTGCGCCTGAGGCGCCAACCGGGACGCGGCAAAGGATTAGGCTGAGCGCATGAGTGGAACCGCCGAGATTCACGATGCGACCCTGACCCCCTCAAAGCTAGAACTGCTGGCCACGTGGCTTCCCAGCCAGACGTGGTTCGAGGGTGATCCCGACGACCTTTCCATGGTGGCGAGGTATCGCTTCGTCGACCCCGATGGCGAAGTGGGGATCGAGACCCTTCTCGTCCGTTCGGGGGGCGTCACCTATCAGGTCCCGATGACCTATCGCAGCGAACCCTTGCCCGATGGGGACCACTTCTTCATTGGCGAGGCAGATCACTCTGTGCTGGGGCGCCGCTACTTCTACGACGCGCCCGGCGACCCCGTTTACGTGGCCGAGTTGTTCCGCGTCATTCACGAGGGCGACAACGAGGCAGATCTGTCGCGGGGTGAGAAGTCCATGACCGTTCAGGGGTCAGGCATCGTGCGCGTGTCGAATGCCGCTGGTGAAGCACTGCGCGTCTTGCGCGTGGTCGAGGACGATGTGGTTCCCCCTCCGCCGATTCTGGGGATCTTGAATGGTGCTTGGACCGAGGGTGACCAGACACACACAGACGTCGTGCTCGCCGTGATCCGCTGACCCCGCGGGTCCTCGCCCGGGCCCACGGATGACCGACCAAGGGCGGCGGACCAATGCCACGCAGCGTTGACTTCGCATGAGTCGAGAAACCGCCGTGAACGAGTGGAGACCAACATGACCAATCTCTTTGCCACCCCGCAGGCCGAATCCGCCGACATCGGTGTTGTCGGCATGGCCGTCATGGGGTCGAATCTTGCGAGGAACCTCGCCCACCACGGACACTCCGTCGCCGTGTTCAACCGCCATGCCGCCGAGACCGCCGAGGTGATCGAGCAGCACGGATCTGAAGGCACCTTCGTCCCCGCCGATGAGGTTGGTGACTTTGTGGCGAGTATCCGTCGACCGCGTCGGATCATCATGTTGATCAAGGCAGGCCAGCCGACAGACGACACGATCCAGAAGATCCTGCCGCACCTCGAGACCGGCGACATTTTGATGGATGGGGGTAACTCGTACTTCGAGGACACCATTCGCCGGGAGTCGGACCTCGCCAGCGTCGGCATCAACTTCGTGGGCTCGGGCATCTCCGGTGGCGAAGAGGGCGCCCTTAATGGGCCGTCCATCATGCCGGGCGGCAGCGTGGAGGCTTACAAGGAAATCGGTCCCGTTCTCGAGCAGATCTCGGCTCACGTCGACGGCGTGCCTTGCTGCACCCACGTCGGCCCGAACGGCGCCGGGCACTTCGTGAAGATGGTGCACAACGGCATCGAGTACGCAGACATGCAACTGATCGCCGAGTCCTACGACCTGTTGCGGCGCGGGTTGGGGGCAACGACAACCGAGCTGGCCGACATCTACGCAGAGTGGAACAAGGGCGAACTGGAGTCGTTCCTGATCGAAATCACCGCAGACGTTCTGCGTCACGTCGACGCGGAAACGGGCAAACCCTTCATCGATGTCGTTGTCGACCAGGCGCAGCAAAAGGGAACCGGCAAGTGGACCGTGCAGACGGCGCTGGACCTGGCCATCCCCGTTACGGGCATCGCCGAGGCGACGTTTGCTCGCGCCTTGTCGGGGCAGGTGATTCAGCGTGAACTCGCGCGTCAGTCGCTGCCCGTCGACGCCGAGCCGTGGAATGTGAGTGATCGTGACGCATTCATCGAGGACGTGCGACAGGCCCTGTATGCGTCGAAGACGGTCGCCTACTCGCAGGGCTTCGACCAGATCGCGGCGGCGAGTGCCGAGCATGACTGGAACGTGGACCGGGGCGCCATGGCCCGCATCTGGCGCGGTGGCTGCATCATTCGCGCACAGTTCCTCAACCGCATCACCGACGCATACGAAAAGAACCCCGACCTTCCGCTGCTGATCTCCGACCCGTACTTCGTCGACGCGATCAGCAAGGGCCTTCCGGCCTGGCGCCGCATCGTCGCCCAGGCTGCCCTGTACGGGGTCCCCGTCCCCGCGTTCGGGTCATCGCTGTCCTACTACGACGGATTGCTGGCCGGACGCTCGACCGCTTCGCTGATCCAAGGCCTGCGAGACCTGTTCGGGGCACACACGTACCAGCGTGTCGACAAGCCCGGCGTGTTCCACACACTGTGGAGTGGCGACGGGTCCGAGGTGCAAGTGTCGTGACCGCGACGTGAGCGAGATCGTCCACGACCATCTCCACCGTGAGGCGTTTCTCGTCCGGACAGGCCCAACGGAGCAGTCGTGGGTGGACCTGGACGACCCGCTCAGGATCGAGTTCGAGTATGTGCAGCGCATCGTTGAACTACTCGAACTGACGCTCCTGTCGGGTCCGTCCGAGCCTCTGCCTCGGATCGTCCACATCGGCGGGGGAGGGCTCAGCATCCCTCGATACCTGGAGGCCAGGCGTCCAGGATGTCGGCAGATTGTTCTTGAGCCCGACGCGGACCTGGTCGACGAGGTGCGAAGGCGGCTGCCGTTACCGCGACGCAGCGGAATCAAGGTGAGAGTGACCGACGGACGCTCAGGCCTGGCCGACCTTGCGGCAGCGAGCGCGGACGCGGTGGTCGTGGATGCGTTCGACCGCGCGCAAGTTCCCGGGGATTTGGCCACGCTGGAGTTCTTCTCCGCTTTGGCCGACATCGCGCGTCCGACAGGTCTGGTCGTCATGAACGTCGGGGACAAGGGTCCGTTCGACTGGAGTCGGCGATGCGTCGCCGCGCTGCGTGCCGCCTTCCCTCACAGCGGCGTCATGGCTGAGGGGTCCGTATGGAAGGGGCGCCGGTACGGCAACTTGGTCCTCGCCGCGAGCAAGGCGCGGATCCCATTCGACGCCTGGCAGCAGGCGGCCGCGCGGGTGACGCTCGGCAACCATGTTCGTCGAGGTCCAGAACTGCAATCGTGGATTGGTCGCGCCGCGCCGTTCACCGACGGTGATACCCGACATTCGTTGGACCCGGTTGCGCTTGGCTGGCTGACCTAGCCATAAAGCTCTCCATGCGTCAGTGACGCCCACGCAACCAGTTCAAGAACCCCCGGGATGCCCCGGAAACCGCACGACGTGGACTGGCGGGTCCGAGCTTGGCGCGTATCGAATGCTCCTTCGCCTCGTCTCCGGCCAGTCGCGCGGTTTCCGCCGCGCGCGTCAACAGCGAGACATGCTGCTGTTCATCTCCGAGGCGTTGCGCCGCCCGTGCTGCGGCAAGGTATTGCCCGACGGCGCGCGTCGGGTCCCCCGAGCGCGCGAGCGTTTCGCCGAGGTTCGCGTGGGCGAGGGACACCTGCACCAGAGTGGACCGGGTCGTCTCGCTGGCTGCCGCAGAAGAGAGAAACTCCTCGTACGCCGCCATTTCGTCGGCCGGTCGCCCCAATCGGCGATACGTCACGCCTAAAGCCACAGATGCCCGCCCTCCACTGGCGCGCAGGGCCATCGATGGCGCCGATGCGCAGCGGTCGACGATGTCGCGCAGGGTTGTCGCGGCCCGCTCCAAGTCGCCTTGATCGCGCACGGCACGCGCCCAGTCAATGTGCCATTCCGTGTAGCGCAGCGTGTCTGTCGGGACCTCTCGCTCGGTGAGCAGAGCCAACGCCCGCTCGGCGATGTCGCGAGCCCGACGCGGCTCCGGGGCGGCGAGGGCAGTCGCGAACGCGTCCATGGCCCGGTCGAGTTCGGCGCGGTCAGCCGTGCTGAGGTTGGCGCCCACCCCTGGCGGAATCGTTGCCCCCCGTTCTTGCAGTTTGGCCACAGCGGCGTCCATATTCGCTCGCACGCGAGACAACGGCCCGGCGATGTCTGGGTCATTGCGCGTAGCGGAGCGCTCCTCACGGGCGTCGAACGCCTGTAGACGGGGGAGGAGCAGTTCGAGCGCGGCCTGCGGATTGTCCTGCTTCTTGATGTACAGGTACGACAGGTTCGCCAGAAGCCGGAACCATGGTTCGAGGAATTCGTTGTCCTCCAGGAAGTCACCGGCGTAGGCGTCCAGCAAGCGGCGGTACTCGACCGCCGCCTCATCCGTAGCGCCCGAAGCGCGCAACTCGTGGACGGCATCAACGCCCTCGCGCAGCGCGACGAGGCGTACCTCGCTGCTTTCGGCAGCGGCCGCGACGTGAGCACGCTCCACAATCAACGCCACGCGCCGCTGAGGTGCGGCCGCGATGGCGGCACCGTACGCAGGAATCAGCAGTTTCGCTTGTGATGGATCGGACAGGTCGACGAGCGCCAAGAAGTCGTCCAGTTTGTTGTACGTCACGGCACGCCGTAACGCTGCCAAGTGCTGGGCCTCGGGGTTCGTGTCTCCGGGGACCTGGCCGATTGACGCCAACAGCAGCGTCATGTCGGTCCGCAATTGTTCAGCGCTGCTGGCTCCCTCACATGTTGTGAAGAAGCGGGCCGCGTCAAAAACGCGATAGCTGAGAACTCGCTCGAAGACCGTTCCCTCGGTAAACAGGGCACCGAGTCGCAGTTCGAATCGGCTTCCGGGGAGCAGTTGTTTGCTTTCCAGGTCCAGCCACTCACGCCAGTGCTCAGCAACTTCGACAAGGCCCGGTTGCACCTGTACGAGGGTGTCCAAGACCGTCCGAATGGCCAGGAGACCGGAGTCCGTGGACACCACCAAGGTGCCGGCCGTCTGCAGCCACTCAATGTCATCGGCCGCGAGGCGCCCGATTCCCTCCAGATCGCGCCGTCGTTGCCCGCGCGCAATCCGGTCTCGCTCGAGGTCATGACCCAGACGCGCCACCAACTTCCCCACCAGTTGCCAGAAAGGGAGGACGCACACGCCCGGAATCGGCTGTGTGCTGGAGCCTGTGCCTGGCTCGTGGACCCACCAGGTGCGGCGTTCCGGTTCCGCGCCCGGGTGAAGCCGAGCCAGCAGTTCCAGCGTCACAACATTTTGCACCCCCCCATTATCGGGTAGGTGAACCAGGATGGTGTGCCCATCAGCGCGGGCATATGACCGCTTCCTGGAATGCAATATTGTGGCTCGGTGACGTATGCCGCTCCAGTCAGCATGTCGCGTTTGCGTGCCGCCCTAGACAGCCTTGGGGCGAAATATCGCATCGATGACGACGGTGAGTATCTCGGCTGGTGGGGCGACACCCTGATTATGGGCTTCATGGTCGTCGGCTCCCAGAACAACATCTTGCAGATGTGGGGAGGCTGGACGCCTCGCCCGCCTGTCGCACTGTTCGAGCGCTTCGTCGAGGTGTGCAACACCTGGAACAGCGAACGGCGATGGCCCAAGGTCTACGTGATGGCCGACGACGATGTGGTGCGGATCCGCACCGAACACAGCATTGACTGCGATGGCGACGTGACGGATGCGTGGATCGTGCAGCAGGTCGTCGGGGCGGTGGGAACGTCCAGCCAGTTCTGTGCCGAACTGGAGGAGTTGTACCCCGAGCACATTGCCTGGCTGCCGGAGGACTAGACGACCGGGGGAGACCCGGTCAGCACGAAGGTGCGGTGCCGACGGACAGGTCTGACGATCCCTTGGTGATGGCGTAAATCGAGTGCTCATTTGCGGTGGCCGACGTCACGGCGCTCGGAGGTGCGGCAGCCTCGCTCCAACTCCCGTCGGCGCAGCCGACAAGCGACGAGACTGATTTGCCGTTGGGGAACACGACCGGCGTGTCGCCCGCGACAGTGACGGTGGCTACCGGGTCGTCGTCAGGCTCATCACCGACCAGGGTGCGTGCATCGAGGACGATCGCTGCCGAACCATCGGAAACGTCGACCTTCCAAACCATGGGGGAGCCTGAGGCCCACCCCGCGACCCAGCAGACCTCTTCGTTCTCCGCGCACGACACGGACGTTGCCCGCGACACGCTTCCTGCCTGATGACCCTGTGGGACCGGCAGCACGATGGCCTGCCACGAACCGCCGAGTTCACCCACGAACAGCATGGGGGTCTGCTGAGAGGACTCGTCGCTGCCGGTGGCATCGCCAGCGATGAGGAGGCGTGAACCTCGCGAGGCGACGGCGGAGAAGTGCAGGACCGACGCTGTACGCGAGGTCAGCTTGTCGTGGGTCTTGTCCCCGCTGGACCATGTGCCGTCCGACAGCGTGTAGATGGCAGCGGCCGGACCCTCCGACTCGTCTCGGCTGGCGACAATGACGGGGGATTCGTCCACCATCACGACACCAAGCACGGGGTCGGCGTGCGTTTGGTCGAAAAGGGTGGTCGCTGCGGGGCGAGAGTGGATCGATCCAGCCATCTCGCCGTCCCAGGCAGTCCAGGGAGCGATGAGGCTTTCTCCTGCCGGTTCGCCGCCGACGAAATACGCCGACTTTCCGTCCGACGTGACACCCGTGAGAGTTGATTGGGCGGCTGTCCCATCGGCCGGATCGAGCGAAAGGCCGACGACCTTCCCGGCGGTGTCTATGCGTGCGGCAGCGGGTTTGCTTCCCGAGGGCTTCCTGCCCGCGACGAGCACGCCGCCGTCACCGTCGCTCGACAACGCATTGGGGACCACATCAGGGGTCTTCAGCGTCGACCACGTCAGTGCGCGCGTCGTCGGGGTCGTGACTGGTGCGGATGCGGTGTTTGTGGGCGAGGGAGACACCGCGCACGCTGATAGCGACGCCAGTATGACGCCGACAATTGCCGGGAACCACACCCGCGCGGTGCGGTGCTCGCGTCGCTCCTCACGAGATCGCATGGGCCGCACTGTACGGTGCCTTGGGGTACGAGGGGGGCAAATCCCTCCGGCACACAGACATCTCGTCCTGGTCGTGACGTGTGCAGCGCGGCAGATTCACCCCCGCATTCGACGCCGTCACCCGTTCGGCGAGAAGGATTCGAACCTCCGCGCACGCCCTTCGCGGGGAGGGATAGGCTCGTCTCGACCATTGCGCACGGGCTGGTTTCCGGGCGAGCCACGCGGCAGTGGCGTGGACGAAAGGAAGCACAGTGGCCCAGGGACAACTCACCGAACTCGTCGCCGGGATGCAGATCCCCTACGGCGGAGACCGTGTCGTCACGGTGGATGCCGGCCTCGCCGAGGCATTTTCTGCCGGCGACAGAATCTACGTGATTCAGGACTCTGGTGATCTCGTCCACATCCCCGCGCAGGTCGCGGACGAGGTTGCTCGCTGCGTCGGCACTGCCGCGCAGGCGTTTGCCGAGCTCCGTGGCCTTGATCGGCGCCGAGTGCGTGACTTTTACGCCGCTTTCGCCCGGTACCTGGAGGCTGGATGGAGCCACGTCGCGTCGGCGAATGCTGACGACGTGCGTCGTGCCGAGGAGCTTGGTCGGTCGACGACTCGACTGACCGTGTCAGAGACGATGCGCTCCGACATGATCGCAGGGTTGCAGGAATGGGCGGCGCTCATCGATCAGCAGCTGTCGGACCCCGACCACGACCTTGTCGAGCGCGTCGACCACGGGGACTGGTCCGTCGATGTGCGGGTCGCGCCTTTGGGCGTCGTGGCCTTTGTGTTCGAGGGCCGCCCGAACGTCTTGGTTGATGCCGCCGGTGTTCTGGCGACGGGGAACACCGCAGTGCTGCGGATTGGCGGCGATGCACTTGGAACGGCTCAGGCGATCGTCGAGCATGCGATCGCTCCGGCCTTGGCCGAATCGGGATTGCCTGAGGGAGCCTTGTCGTTGGTGCCCGTGCGCGAGCGGTCCGCCGGATGGGCGCTGTTCAGTGATTCACGCCTGGCGCTCGCGGTGGTGCGAGGGTCGGGTGCGGCAGTGATGCAACTCAGCAGCATTGCACGACAGGTCGGGGTCCCGGTCAGCGCTCACGGGACAGGGGGAGCCTGGATCGTCGCGGCTCCTGACGCGCCTGAGGAAAGGCTGCACGGTGCGGTGCGGTGGTCACTGGATCGCAAGGTCTGCAACACGGTCAACACCATCGTCGTGCCGCAGGACGCCGCGGCGGCTCTCCTGCCATCGATCCTGTCCGCCGTCGATGAGGCGGCGGTCGCCCGAGGAGGGTCCCTGGCGCGGCTGCATGTCGCCGAGGGCAGCCAGCAATGGTTCGACGCTGACGAGTTCGTCCGGGAGATCGACGTTCAGCGCGCCGACGGAGTCAAGCGCGAGCAGCGGGCCGACGTGCTGCCGTTCGCCGAGCTGGGCCGCGAATGGGAATGGGAGAACACCCCAGAGGTCACCATTGTCATCGTCGAGGACGTTTCAGCGGCGGCCGAGGCCTTCAACGGCTTTAGCCCGCAGTTCGTGCTGAGCTACATCACCGCCGACTCCACCCAATTCGCCGACTTCCGAGACAGGGTGAACGCCCCCTTCGTCGGTGACGGATTCACTCGTTGGGTCGATGGGCAGTACACGCTCAATCAGCCCGAGCTCGGGCTGTCGAACTGGGAGCGCGGTCGACTCTTGGGAAGGGCCGGTGTGCTGACCGGAGCCGACCTGTCAACACGGCGGATGTACGCGCACCACGACAGCTCACAGCAGCACCGCTGAGATGTCGCTCTCGCTCGGGCCCTCCAGTGGCCCGAGCGGGAGAGGTCACCCAGCGACGTAGTCGGCGAGATGTCGGCCGGTCAGCGTCGTCGAAGTCGTGACGAGGTCGCGGGGGGTGCCCTCGAAGACCACGAGACCTCCTTCATGGCCTGCGCCAGGACCGAGGTCGACGATCCAATCGGCGTGTGCCATCACGGCCTGGTGGTGTTCGATCACGATGACGGTCTTGCCCGCGTCGACCAAGCGATCAAGAAGCTCCAACAGGTGCTGCACGTCGGCGAGGTGCAGGCCGTTGGTGGGTTCGTCCAGGATGTAAACCCCACCCTTCTCTGCGAGGTGCATGGCGAGCTTGAGCCGTTGACGCTCGCCTCCGGACAGCGTCGTCAGCGGCTGGCCGAGCGTGACGTACCCGAGTCCGACGTCGTGCAGGTGGGTCAGCAGCTTGTGGGCGGCAGGTACCCGCGCCGGTCCCGCCTCGAAGAAGCTCATCGCCTCCGCGATGCTCATCGCTAGGACCTCGCTGATGTCGCGGTCTCCCAGGCGATACGTCAAGACATCGGCGTTGAACCGGCGACCTCCGCACTCCTCACAAGCCGTGGTCACCGTCTCCATGAACCCGAGTTCCGTGTAGATCACTCCCGCGCCCTTGCAGGCCGGGCAGGCACCCTCGGAGTTCGAACTGAACAGGGCGGGCTTCACTCCATTCGCCTTGGCGAAGGCCTTTCGGATCGGGTCCAAGAGGCCGGTGTAGGTGGCGGGGTTGCTGCGGCGTGACCCCTTGATCGCGCTCTGGTCGACGACGACCACCCCCTCGCGATCGGCCAGCGAGCCGTGAATCAGCGAACTCTTGCCGGAGCCCGCCACACCGGTCACCACGGTGAGGATCCCCGTCGGGATGTCGACATCCACCGACTGCAGGTTGTTCGTGGAGGCTCCCCGAATCTCCAGGGCCCCGGTCGCGGAGCGCACGGTCGTCTTGAGACTCGCCCGGTCGTCGAGGTGGTTCCCGGTGAGGGTGCCGCTGGCTCGCAGGCCGTTGACGGTTCCCTGGAAGCACACGGTTCCACCGGCCGTCCCCGCGCCGGGGCCGAGGTCGACAACGTGATCGGCGATGGAGATCGTCTCTGGCTTGTGCTCGACCACAAGCACCGTGTTCCCCTTGTCGCGCAGGCGCAGCAGGAGCTTGTTCGTCCGGTCGATGTCGTGCGGGTGCAGGCCGATGGTTGGCTCGTCGAAGACGTAGGTGATGTCCGTGAGGGACGACCCGAGGTGTCGAATCACCTTGGTGCGTTGCGCCTCGCCTCCCGACAGCGTCCCCGACGGGCGGTCCAGGGATAGGTATCCCAGACCGATCTCGACGAAGGAGTCGAAGAGGTGTTGCAGGCCACGCAACAGGGGAGCGACAGTCGGTTCGTCCAGAGCACGCAGCCACTGGGCGAGATCGGTGATCTGCATGGAGCACAGGTCGGCGATGTTCTTGCCGGAGATCCGGACCTGGCGGGCGGATTCAGCCAGCCGGGTCCCCTCACAGTCGGGACAGATCTTGAAGGTCACGGCCCGCTCGACGAAGGCTCGGATGTGCGGCTGCATTGCCTCCACATCCTTGCTCAGCATCGACTTTTGAATCTTCGGTACGAGGCCCTCGTAGGTGACGTTGATTCCCTCCGACTTCACCTTTGTCGGAGTCTTGTAGAGGAAGTTGTTCAGTTCCTTGGGGCTGTAGTCGGCAATCGGCTTGTCGGGGTCGAACAACCCGGAGCCCATGATGAGTCTGACAGCCCAGCCGTCGGCCGTGTAGCCGGGAATGGTGATCGCCCCTGCGCGCAAGGACAAGGTGTCGTCGTACAACTGTGTGAGGTCGATGTCGGACACGGCGCCGGTTCCCTCGCAGCGCGGGCACATGCCGCCGACTCGTGTGTAGGTGGCCGCCGTCCGCTGAGCCGAACCGGGCCCCCGCTCGACGGTGACCGATCCCGACCCCGACACCGATGGGACGTTGAAGGCGAAGGCGGAGGGCCCGCCGATGTGCGGTTCGCCGATGCGGCTGAACAACGAACGCAACATCGCATTGGCGTCGGTGACAGTGCCGACTGTTGACCGGATGTTGGCACCGAGCCGCTCCTGGTCGACCAGGATGGCCGTGGTGAGTCCCTCCAGATGGTCGACCTCGGGGCGCGCCAGCGAGGGCATGAAGCCCTGCACGAAGGCGCTGTACGTCTCGTTGATCATTCGTTGTGACTCAGCGGCGATCGTGTCGAAGACGAGCGAGCTCTTGCCGGATCCCGACACACCTGTGAAGACCGTCAGGCGGCGCTTCGGTAGGTCCAGGGTCACATCGCGAAGGTTGTTCTCTCGCGCCCCTTGGACGTGAATGACACCATGCGCGTCGGCGGGGTGTGATGAGTCAGCCTGCAGCGTCATGAGGGGCCCTTCTCGCATGTTCGGATTGGTCACCCTATGCGCTGGTCCGCATCAACGGAAGCTGGCCAATGCGCGTCACGGAGCGCTGGCCGGGCTCATGCCGCTCCTCGAGCGAAGGAAGCGGAAGCGGACGGCTGTCAGGACGTCGCCAGCACGGTGGCGAGCTCGTCTGCCGTCGGAGAGGTCGCCGGTCCCTGGTGAGTCACTGTCATGGCGGCCGCCACGTTGGCCTCCCGCACGGCTTGCTGAAGTGAGCGACCGGCAATGAGTTGAGCCATGAGAACCCCCGCATGCGCGTCCCCGGCGCCGGTGGAATCCACGGGGCGCACCGAGATGGACGGGATGATGATGGCCTCAGACTGGTGTGGGTCAGCCAGCAGGCATCCGCGTTCGCCCACCCGCAGCAGGACGATTGTCTTGCTGCCCAGGCCGGCGCGGATCCGTTCCCAGGCGGCGGCGAAGTTGGCGACCGTATCGATTTCTGCCGCGGTCACGTCCCACAGAAGACCTGCCTCGCGCTCGTTGACCGAGCAGATGTCACACCGTCGCAGCACGACCTGCAACAGGTCAGGGAGTATCTCGCCGACGAGTGGCCCCGGGTCGAACAGCACCTGAACGGTCTGGGGGAGTGCGCCCACCCAGGCCGCGAGCGCCGCGCTGCTGCCCGGGTAACACAGGTCGTATCCGGACACGAAGACGATGTCCCCGGCGAGTTCGTCACCCGAGGGGAGATCCATGGGCGTGACGACGGACTCAGCGCCCGGCACCGTGATGAAGGAACGCTCTCCATCGGGCTCGGTCAAAGTGACGCAGAACCCCGTGTCGCTCTCACCGGTCGTTGCGCCCAGGTGAGCGATCCCGGCATCGGCAAGGGCCTGTCGGCAGAGATCGGCGTTGCGGCCTTCCCCGAGGCGACCCAGGTACCCGACCGTGGCCCCCTGGCGAGCGGCGGCAATGACGATGTTGAATCCCCCGCCTGGGGTCGCCGGGGTTGCCGCTGCCAAGATGTCCCCACCGCGTTCTGGCAATGCCGGGACGGTGAGGGGTAGGTCAACGATCACCGAACCCGTGGAGACGACTCGACCAGTCACGACGTTGCGGCCTCCGCGGCCAAAGGATCCAGCTGCTTGGGCGTGTCCGGCCACACCTTGAGAGCGACGAGGTAGCAAACCCCCGCCGCCAGTGCGGCAACGACCCAACCGAGCCCATTTTCACCGATGAAGGTGGTGGCGAACGGTCCGGCGAACCAGACCGACTCCCCGGCTGAGGCGGTGGTGAACAAGAAGCCCACGACGATTCCGATCACCCACGGCAGGAATCCCTGCCAACGAACGCCGCCCGTGTGCCAATACAGCGACGCGGACGTGGTGTCGGCCAGGCCGCTGGGGTCATAAGAGCGGCGCACCGCCATGTCGATGAGGAAGATCACACCCCACACGACAAGAGGTACGGCCAGGAGTGTGAGGAAGGTGATGAACGGTCCGTAGAAGTCGTTCGCGATCACGGTGATGTAGATGCCGCCGATGGTGATGATGGTGGCATCCACCGCGACAGCGGCGGGCCGAGGGATGCGAATCCCGGCCGTCAGCAGGTTGAGCCCCGACGAGTACATCGACAGGTCCGCGGCGGCGATCAGCCCGGCGATCGCGGTGAGCAGGTAGGGGACCGCCATCCACGAGGGGAGTGCGGCGCCGATGGCCGCAACGGGGTCGTTGGCCTGGGCAAGGTCGGCGTCGCTGGTCGACATCAGCGCGCCCATGGTGATGAGGACGACGAGCGGGATTCCCGCGCCCCAGATGGTGGCCCAGACGATCGAGCGCGGCTTCACGCTGAACGGGAGGTACCGGGCGTAGTCTGCGCCAGCTGCCAGCCAGCCCAATCCGGTTCCCGCTGCGATGGTCCCGATACCGATGACGACCTGGGATGCGGGGGCCGGGGCAGTGGAGAAAACGGCCGCGAAGTCCACCTTGATCATCAAGAAGATCACGACGACGCCCGTCAGCGCGCCGAAGATGTAGGTGAGCCAGCGTTGGATGAACATGATCGTCGCGTGTCCGAACAGGCCGATCACCGCGGCGATGAGCACGGTGACGAGCACGCAGATGATCGTCAGCACCTCGGAGGCACCGACCCCCATCAGTCCAAGGAGCGCCAACAGCGCGAACGCGGCCGTCGTGCACATGATGGTTTCCCAGCCCACGAAGCCCAGCCAGGACACGAGCGTCGGCCCAGCGTTCCCGCGGGGTCCAAAGACGGCACGAGACAAGGTGAGTCCCGGTGCCCCGCCTCGCTGTCCGGCGACGGCGAGGGCCCCGACGAAGGCGAAGGAGCCGCAGGAACCCACGAGGGCGACGACGAGAACCTGCCAGGCATTGAGGCCGTTGAAAACCACCAGGCCCGCGCCCAACGTGATGCCGAGTACGCCCATGTTGGCGCCGAACCACATCCAGAAGAGATCCGATGCTTTGCCGTGCCGCTCCTCTTCAGGGACGGCCTCGATACCGCGCGTCTCGATCGTGCCAACCTGATCAGAGGTGGTCTTGCCCATGCCAACACTCCTCGGACTCCCTGCGCGGGCGCTCAGGGCTGTCCTGGGGGGCCTCGCGACGATGGTTATGAGAATAGGGGTCCCGGACTCGGTGCGCGGCCAGTCGATTGACTTGCGACCGCACTTCGCTCGCCGGGTCGGTTTAGGCCAAGTCGCGCAAATCTAGAAGTTGGTCGGCCAGCGCATCCAAATCGAGATCGGGATTCGCGGCTTGCAATTGGGCGACTCGTTCGGGCGGGAAGGCCTCCGCGCCGTGGACGGCCCCCACGATGGCGCCAGCCATGGCGGCGATGGTGTCGCAGTCACCACCGAGGCTGGCGGCGGTCCGGCACGTCAGCCAGGGGTCGTCGCCCAGGAGCGACGCGAAGGCAAAGGCGGCTGGCACCGCCTCTTGCGTGGCCACTCCCGAGCCGATGAGGTCATACACGACATCGAGAGCCTCGTGCGGTGTCAGGTCAGCGACGCTTTCCAGTGCCCAAATGATGCGTGTGGCGACGTCGGCGCCGGCGACGTAGAAGCCGACCTTCGCACCCGCCTGAGCGGCGACGATCCCGGCCGCGAGCGCCTCTTCGAGTCCGGCCCCGTCAACGGCTACGGACACAGCAGCGGCGACCGCCGCGGCGCCAGCCGTGGCGATCTGTGTGTTGTGGGTGACATAACCCACCCCGTGTACGCGATCGGCAAAGGACGCGGGGTCGCCGAATGGGGTCGCGATGCCTACCGGAGCGACGCGCATGGCGGCACCGTTCGTATCGCCCCAGCGCCCCGACGTCGCCAACGATTCCCCAGCAGCGACCCCGGCGAGAGCCTTGAGTGTCGACGGCCCCAAAAGGTCCAGGGACCCTGCAGCCCGCATGCGGGACTCCCACGCCAGCAGTTCCTCGGCGAAACGATGCGGATCGAATCGACCGTGCGACTCGATGAGAATGCGCGCGACGATGACTGCTTGGTCGGTGTCGTCGGTCACGCGCCCGGCTGGAACCCCCGCGCACAGCGCGTTGTCGGGCGGACCTGGTTCAAATGTGTCCAGGAGCCCGTAGCGTTCCTCCACGAGCGATCGGGGCAGGTATTGGGTGGGCATACCCAGCGCGTCGCCCATCGCCAATCCCCACAGGGCGCCGCGAGCTCGTTCGCGTCGTGAGTCAGTCACAGCGTTCCCTCACGATTGACGCTGAAGTGCTTCGGATCCAACAGGCTGATGACCTGCTCCACGAGTCGATTGTCGGCGTCATAAGCAAGCCGCTCGGAGCGCAGATACGCAGCGCCGGGTTGCGTGCCCAGCAGATCGGCTTCTTCCTGACCGACGGCCGCGACCGTGTATCGCTCGCTGTAGCGAACGGGCAGGATGCCAGCGTCCTTGAGGATCTTGAGTAGGGACCCGGGCATCTGATCGAGCTGAACAACACCCTCCAGCGACGCGCGCCACGGAACGCGAGAGCGCTCGTACGTCAAGGCGGCACCGTCGACGCTGCGGACGCGCTCAGTGACGAGGAAGGTGGGATCGTCCAGCCCCAAGCTGGCGGCGGTTTCGGGCAGGAGTACCTTTCCGAAAGCGATCAGACGGACAGGCCCGACCAGCCCGCGCTCCGCCAGCGCCTCTGTCCACCCTTGGCTGTCGGGCATCGCATGGTCGTCGATCCGGACGAACGACCCGGACCCATTGTGGGTCTCCACCAGGCCGGCTTCATTCAGATGGGCAAGGGCGCTTCGAATCGTGGCGCGACTGACCTGAAACTGCTCGGCGAGTTCCGCCTCAGCGGGAAGACGCTCTCCTTCGCTCACCGAGCCCGTGCGGATCTTCTCTGCGATGACCTCTGCGACTGCGCGGTACTTCGCGACCACGACGCCCCCCTCTGTCATCACGCAGTATCTACCGACAAGTACGGATAGGTCAAGGTTTGGAGCCCGGTTGAGTGGGTACCTGTTCGGACAGCGAGACTGGTTGTGAGCGCGGTTGCCGGTGTCCGGCCCAGTGTGGGCGCAATTAGGACGGGCCGATCAATAAAATCTATGGAGGCGTCGGCACGGCGCGGGCTCGAGACGTGAAGGTCAGTCACTCTCGGACGGATGTGGCGCAGATTTTGCTTACCTATCAGTAGCTATACCGTACAGGTGAGTCCTTGCAAACGATTACAGACCCAGGCTTGTGTGTAGCTATACGGACAGCTAATGTTGCGGCATCTTCACGGCGGGGGAGTCGGCTGAGGGAGATCCGGTGGTTTCTCACCGGGTTGCCGGGTGTGAGGTTCGCGGGGGGCGATCTTCACCAGAGGGCGTGGATGGGGATGCACGCTTTCTCCCGGGGGCCGGTGAAGATCGGGGCGGGGAGACATGCCGGTGGCGGCACACGATGTGAGCCACCGGCATTGTCGTATCTTCATATGACCTCACGGCGCCGGTCACTTGGCGCAGGGGTCTTCTCGCTGTTCGGTGTGAGCGGCAACGTGCGTGCGGGCAGCCCCAGCAGCCCGAGTACCAGCCCCAGGTCGTAGTCATCACCGAGAACAAGGACACCTCAGTCCTGTTCCCGGATGTCGTCTTGGGGGTCAGCGTCCAGGGCCACGGGTCAGCGGGTCCGAGCCTGGTCAGCCGAGTGGGCTGGTTGGCGCAGGCCCATGAGGTCATCTACTGGGGGGACCTCGACGCGCGCGGGTTCGAGATCGTGCACGAGTACCGCCGATTCGGTATTGCCGTACGAACCATCCTCATGGACAGGCCGACGCTGCTGAGGTTTGCTCGTTTCAAGGCTGAGACCGATGAGCGGGGAAACAAACTGAAGCGCTCCGCGCGCAAGCCATTGACCTTGCTCACCGACGGTGAGCGCGCCGCCTACGACATGATCACCAACCCGTCCGACCTCTACCCGATCAGGGTTGAGCAGGAGCGGATTCCGCTGGATGAGGCCCTATCGGCTCTGGTCGCAACCATCACACGGTGATGCCGTGACCAGCTGGCTTCACGACGCCCTACGCGGATGCGCGGCCCTCTAGCGTTGGTCGGGTGCGTCCGCAGCGTTGGGGGACGTCTACTGGGTCTACCGCAACGTGACGAAGGAACCGTCAGCATTTGGTGCCAAGAAGTCGCGGCCCTGTAGCTGCGTCGCTACTCGCCCTCATGACCCGACTGCTTGGGCCGCATTGCCCCGGCTCACTACCGACATCAAGTCAGCGGACCTCTCGTCACGGCGCATGCCGGAGCTTGGGCTCGATGAGAAGGGTGCGTGGTCCCTCCGGTGGGTCCATGAGGTGCTCAAGGGGAAGCCGGAGGCGATACGTGCCGGTTTCTGGGCCCGCTGCCGGACGCTGAGCGTGGGGCGCTGGTGGCCTTCTATCGCGACCGCCATACGTCTCCAGTTGGTCGGCGGTGAGCGTTGCAGGTAGCGTTGATCCTTTGCCATCCGGAGTGGGCCTACCTTCGCCTCGACCTCAGCGCTGAGGTTCGACGCGGAGTTGAGGAGAAGGTCAGTAACGAGGTTGCCACGAATGTGCTGATGCCCTGGGCGGACGGCGCGCTCCACGCTCGCGACGTGCACCCCGCTGACGTCATGGCCGGGCTGTTCGCAACCACCCGGGCATCACGATCCGCCGTCCTCCAGCGGCTGAAGGCCCCGTTCGTCGCCGGTTCGCGGAGGGCCTGCGCTACTCGAGGGGTTCGGAACCTCCACGACATGAAGGCCGAGGGGGTACTTGACCACGATGGACGCTATGTCTTCGTGGCCCTGACCCCAGAAGCACGCTTCGGCACGGTCGAATCGAATATCCGACCTACGAGTGCTCGAACTCCGCCCGCGGCAGAACGTTTGAGGCTAATAGGTCAGGGGCACCTGTGAGAGGTGCGGCGACCCAGAATGCTCATGGTGTTTCTTTGCGCTTGACGCCCGTTGAAGTATCAACTGGAGCGCACGAATGTTGGTAGGGCATCACCCCATCCCGGCAGGCGTGGGCCAACTGAATGCGAGCCCCTCGACTACGACGTTCGGGGGTCCTCATCAAGATCACCCTCTGGGAACTCGATCTCGTCCGCGCGCACTGCTGCGCCCACGCCAAAAACTCGCCAGCCTGCGCCTCGGATGAAGCGCAACGTGAAAAGGGTCATCGGGACGATGACGTAGCCTGCACCACCTTCTCGTGTGGCGTCGGCAGCCTCGTCAGTCAACCCCTTGACGTAAGCGATGCGTGGGGCCGGGTACTGCACGTGTGCGGCGACGCCCAGGCTACTGAGCCGGTCTCGCATGTCCTGCCACGCTTCGTCGTCCATGGATGCCCAGCCCGACGCTGCTGGGTCCACCAAGGTCTTGGCCATCTCGAAGCGCCCAGGTTCCGCGTCGTTCTGCATACCGGCGAGGAAGGCGATGACGATGCTGATGGGGTTGAACGGATTGTCCAGCATGCCGATTTGTTCGTCGCCATGATCGGCGTCGAGGTCGAACAGTGCGGCGTCCCCATCATTTGCCCGACGTTCGAGCGTCGAGTCGAATCCCCGAGCCCAGCGTTGGCCTGTGGGATCGCTGAACGCGATGGCTGCGGCTGGCTGGTAGGTCAGCCCTCCGAGGTCCACTGAGCAGGCCATCAACGGCAACGTGATGTCCCATGTCTGATTGGACTTCGGCGGCAGTACGGGCAACGGGAGCGGGACGGCCAAAGGACCGACCGGTGTCCAGCGATCCGCCGCATTCTGGACCCCCATGCAAATGTTGGCGTTGTAGGCGGGAGAGTCGCTTTGGTTCTCAACGTGCACCGTGGCCTTGCGCACATAGTGCGTGGCATCGACACTGGGGACCGCCTGAACGTCGACCCACGCCGATACCAACTCTGCGATGGCGCGCTGGCCCGCGTCCAGTTCGGCTGTGCGCTGCTGGTCAAGTTGTCCCTCGGCCTTCTTCCTGCGTGACCGCTCGGCGCCGGCCAACAGCAAGGCGACTACTACTGCTCCAACCGTGCCCAGGGCGGTGAGAGCCTCCCACCAGTCGCTGGGGCTGGTGAGGAGCAGTTGTACGACTGTGGCCGAGTAGGTCATTGCCTGCTTTTCGAAGTGGGGATCCTGAATCGCGACTAGCGTACGCGGAGGGACTGGCATCGCCTTGAAGGACACGGGGCGAAGTGCGTCCTACACCGCCCCGAGCGTCCTGCCAACCTCGGACATGACGATCTCCCGCTGTTGCATGGCCTCACCTGCGGACACGAACTTCGCGCAATTTGGAGCCGTCAGGGCGCGAACTTTCTCGAGCAACAGGGTCATCGACACCATCTTCGTTTGGATGAGGACGAGGTTGTTGGCCAGCACGCTCACTGCCTCGGGGTTTGCCTCCATCGTCGCCAACATAGCGGGATCGGCAGAGCCGAGCGGGTAAGCCGTGTACTGCGCGTGTACCCGTCGATGAGCCTGGTGGGCATGATCGCACACTGTCGCAGGATTCCCGCAGCCTGGCCGTTCAGGTCGGTGGATCGCGCACGCCGCCGTGGGCGGCGATCTCGGGGAACTGGGCCGCGGTGATGTCGAGGGAGCGGCCATCGGTGATGAGGCCGACGTGGCCGACCACGAGGTCGCCGTCCATGTGCGGGCGCTCGTTGCCGTACCGCGTGGTGCCTCCTCGCCCATCGGGAACGTCGAGAGGGAGGGCGACCGGCTCAGCCTCAAGGCCGAGACTTCTCATGGCCAGCACGACCACCAGGCTCGCCGAGGAGCACTGGTTCGTGCCTCGGATCGGGGTGCTGGCCAAATAGTGTTCAGCCATGCCGACCGAGGGGAGTTGTCCGGGCGGCATCAGGAGGATGCGCTCGGTGGTGGCGTCGGTGGACTCGGGCAGAGTCGTGAGCCGATACCCCGGCTTGCGTGACGAGGTTCGTGACGGCTTCGCCTTCCTCCCTTCTTGGATGAGGGCATGGCACGGACGGTAGTGACGACCACTGACAGTTATTGGGTGCGAGACAACGGTCGTCCGGTTGATCTCTTCTATGGTGTCGAGGAGTCGGGGCTGGTCCACCCGCTAGAAGGCAGCCTTGAAAGCGAGGTTGGCGATGTCGAGCCTGAACGGACCTTGGCTGCCAGCCGCTTGCCCATGGGCTGAGACGGGTCGCGCCCCAGTACGACCCGTCCTCACTGTCCGGAGGCAGACCTGTGAGGACCTCCTCGAGGTGGCTGTGGGTGATGCTGGTGGCCTTCTCTGCTGTGCCCCTCGCTGGGTCCTAAATGACATAATGTAGCTTATCGGACAACTGGGTTGGCGTGTCGGGTCGCGTGCATCGAGTGCCTTCCTGCACGTGATGATGGCGGGTCAACCGAGCTTTCTGAGTGCAGCGAGCACCTCTCGTCGGTGATGTCCGTCGATGATCCACCGCGGGAGTCGATTCGCCCACTGGTACTGGTAGTCGCTCGTGACTCGCACGCGCGCGGCCACGAAGGCGCGCAGTTCTTCTAGGTGGTCGTGATTGAGTGCCCAAACCCAGCCGTGACGGGTCTTGGTCGCCAGCGCCAACTCGAGGCCCAGATCGGGGTCCAAGGGTGGGTCATGGCTGTACGGGTCGTCGCGACACACATGGACTGTGCGCCGATGCGCGCCCGCTCCTGGGCAGTCGGCGGGTACGTCGGCGCCCTGGACCGCCAGCTGGGCCACGTGCCCGCCCGGGCAGTCCGCCTCGACGGCTCGGGGCGTGTGGCCTCGCGGTGTTGGGCGCCGAATCTCGATCAGTCCCCCGCACTGTGGGCAGGTGCAGACTCCATGAATCAGCATCGGCCCTTGCCAGGTGGTGATTCGCGCTGTGCATTGCAAACAGGTGAACCGCGCCCGCCCTGCCTGCGATGTCACAACACCGATGGCTGCGCATCGTGGGCACCGCACGGGTACATCGTGGCGAAATGTGCGCGGGGAGGCCCACTGCGCGACGTGTCGCTCGACAGAGGCCTCGGGTCGCTGGCCGGCGTGTTCGCGGGCGGTTGCCAGCCCTTCTGTGTACGGGCTGCGCCACGGTGCGGGCCACTTCGTCTCCCGCAACAGATACTCGGCCGACGCCCATTGGCCCTGAACTAGGAAACTCTCGACCCACAGCAGGTTGCGTACCGCCCGTCTGTCCGCGTCACTGCCAGGGGCTGAGGCGTCGAGCGTCTGGTCGTCATTCACTGCTATCACTCCCCCAGCGCGGATCGTCCCCATGGTATTCACCGGCTGGCTCGCCCGACGGGCGGCCACCGAGTGGCGCCGATGGGCGGTGGAGCGCCGACGAAGATGACACGTCGTCCGGTGACACAGTGCTCGGCGGCAACCTTCGTTGTGCCACACACCATCACGACGCGGCAGGATGTCACCCGTGGAAGACGTCTCACCGAATGATGCGGCCAGCCCCGACAACGCGTCTGAAGCCCTCACGGACGAGGTGGAGGAGGCCGTTCTCAACCGACGCGAGTGGCTCGAACTGTTCTTTGATCTTGTCGTTGTCGCAGCCATCGCCGTCATGGCTCACGGGTTTGGCGACCACCTGGACTGGGCTCGATTCGGGTTGTTCGTGGTCTTGTTCTCGACCGTGTGGTTTGCCTGGCTCACCGTGGTGATGTGCGCCGACCTCGCGCGCGAGAAGACTCGCGTGCGCACCATCACGCTGGCGATGTTCGGCGTCGGTCTGATGGCGGCGAGCAATCCCTTGCATTTCGAGGACCGGGCGAATGTTTTCGCCATCGCCTTCGTGGTGATCCGGATCATGGTGGGGCGTGGCTCCTTGGCGACCGGGCGACTCCTGCGAAGCTGGTCGGGGCTACAGTCCAGCGGTGCGATCATCGTGTGGCTCGCATCGATCTGGGTCCCTGCCCCAGCGAAGTTCGCCGTCTGGGGGATCGCGATCGCCCTAGACCTGGCGCTGACCTTGGTGCAGCGCGGATACAGCGAGGAAGATCTCGCTGCCTTGCGAGAGCGACACAAGGAACGCACGAGGCGCAGGCCGAGACGCGGCGACGGGCGGCGACGCGAGCCGGTGCCGGGCCGCGAGGGTCGGCGGCGCGTCGATCCCGACAACCTCAGCGTGCAGGAGCTCGATAGCGAGCACTTCGTGGAACGGCTGGGCTTGTTTTACATCATCGTGCTCGGCGAGGGCGTGTCCCAGTTGGTTCTGACGGCCTCCGGCCTGGAGTGGACGGCCGAGTTGGGTGTCACCGCCTTGGCTGGTGGCGTGACGATCGCCATGTTGTGGCGAGAGTCGTTCAGTGCTGGCTTCGCGGGGGGCCTCCTCGACTCCGATCGCGTCATCCCGGCGCGGTTCATGATGCCCATCTTCCTCGTGAGTTCGCTCGGGGTCGTGACCATGTCGGGCGGACTAGGCCTGGCATTGGGAGAAGGGGGCCACCTGCACGCGTCTACCCAGGTCATGATGTCTGGCGGCCTGCTCCTCCACCTCCTGGGGACACTGGCAGTCGGCCTGATTGTTGGAGGAGGCTTGCGGTGGTTGGTCCGCCTGCTGATCCCGATTGCCGCCCTGCTAGGTCTGACAGTGTGGGCGCTCGTTGCCCACGAAGGGACGCTCTCTGGTGCCGTGCTGGCCGGAGCGCTCGCGCTATGCATGACGTTGGTCGGCCTGCCAGGCCAAAGACGAGACGTCCGCGTCGGCTAGGGAGACGCGCAGGTGTACGCATCAACACGTTGAGGGCAGCCCGAGTTCTCCCCGCGTGACAGCATCGGCGCAGAAATCTCGTCGATGGTTCATGAGCGCCACGCCATGGACGACAGGTGCGTCACCTGCCGAGAATGTCGGTGACGGTCACGTTCTCCAGCAGTCCGGCGTAGTCCAAGGTGCCGTCGCTGGCGAACCGGGCGAGCAGCCGCCGTGTGTCGGGGACGAAGTCCCACTCGGGATCGGCCAATCGCTCCCCCAGTTCGGCGAGAGACATCCACTCCCCCGCGATGACCTCGCCGTCGGCGAACCGCACGGGTCCGTCCCAGTGGGCTTCGAACACATGCTCCACAACGCTCACCGACTGGTCTGAATACGGTGACGTTCCCAGCGACGTGAGCGTGTCGACGTCGATGCCCAACTCTTCGCCGAGTTCGCGGCGAGCGTTGTCGGCCGGGTCCTCCCCCGCCCGCATGACCCCACCGGCAGCGGCGTCGTGGTGCGAAGGGCACCAATCCTTGGTCGCAGAGCGTTGGTGCACGTAGATGGCTCGCTCACCATTGCGGACGAGAACGGCTGTCGCCGTGTGCAGGAGGTTCTCGGAGCGGACGCGTGAACGCGGCGCCGCCCCGATCACGTGGCCGTCGATATCTACAAGCGCAACGATCTCGTCCATGAGGACACGGTGTCAGACAGGTTCTGCCGTGGCGAGTGTCGGCTCGATCACTGAACGCATCCAGGTGCGCAACTGGGACGCTGCCTCAAGGGGGTACTTGTAGGGCCAAGCGTGGGTCCGACGACGGGCCGTGACCACGGTCGCATTGCGGGCCGCTCGCGCGAACGAACGCCGACCCACGTGCAGTTGGTCGAATGCCCCGCCCATCAGCAGGACCGGGCATGACACGTCTCGAAGCTGACGCACGCTGCAGCGGTCGATGACCTCGTCCCACAGGGGAGCGATGGGCGCATAGGGTTCCCGGCGCAGAGCGGCTCCGAGGCGCTTGGGTCCGACGACGTCGACTATTCGTCCCACAACCTTGTATGCGACCGCGCCGATCCCCTTCGGCTCAACGGACGATCCCACGAGGACCAGCCCTGCCAAGACATCGGGATGTTGCTCGGCGTACCACATCGCCGCGAAACCACCGAGCGAATGCCCCACGATGACGACGGGTCGGCCTTGTGCCTCTTCGACGATGTCGTCAATGAGATCCACGCACGCAGCCAGGCTGTACGGCTCGCTCGCGCGGGTGCCGTGGCCGGGAAGATCGGGAACGATCACATCGGCCACATCACTCAAGGACTCGCCAACCGGAGCGAAATCGTCGGCTGACGCCCATGTTCCATGCAACAAGACCAGCAAGGGTTTGGGGGAAAATTTGGATTCGCTCACGTATTCAAATGGTGGCACACCGGTTCAAACGCGCATTGCTGGGGGTTTGTTCCCCCGCGCTGACGGAGCACATCCCGCAGGCCGGTGCGGCTGCCCATCGGCATCGGCGGAGGCGCCGCGTAGGGTGTCCCCTCGAAAGCGGCACCAGGTCGTGCCCCGGTGGGAAAGGCGTCGGCAATGCAGCGAAGCGCTCTCGACAAGCTCGTATCGATGGTTGGGTTCGTGCTGGCAGCGGTGTTGGTGGTGGCCGGTGCACTGCTGACCTACGCCAACACCTACATCACCGACCAGGTGCGCATGCAGCTGAAGAGCCAACACATCACCATGCCGTCGGGGGCCGACATTGACGATCCGCGCATCAAGCCCTTCATGGAGAAGTACGCCGGGCAGGAAATGGTCACGGGCGACCAGGCGTACGACTTCGCTGAGCATTACATCGCCGTACAGATGGAAGACGTCGGTGACGGCATGACATTTCAAGAGGTCTCGGCGGAGTACTCGAAGGTCCATGCCGAAGTCGCCGCCCAGCAGGCCGCCGGTCAGACCGTGCCACCGGCCACGCTGAGCAAGCTGGAAGCTCTCGAACAGACCCGCCAAACCATGTTCATGGGCAACACGCTGCGCGGCATGCTTCTCGACGCCTACGCGTTTTGGACAGTGGGGAAGATCGCCGGGTATGCGGCGATCACCGCCTATGTCGGTGCGGTCGTCCTTCTCGCACTTGGCCTTTTTGGGCTGCGTCACGCGAGGCAGGCGTCCGATCCGTCCTAACCGAATCGCGAAGCCCCGAAACGCGTTTCGGGGCCCGTCCGGTTTTGGACGAGCCCCGAAATCGACGTGAAAGTCACAGGTTGATCATGTGACCTGCAATGCCCTCGACCGTCTCCTTGAGGGCCTCCGACAATGTCGGATGCGCGTGAATGTTGCGTGCCACTTCTTCGGCTGTGAGATCCCACTGTTGAGCCAGGGTCAGTTCGGGGAGGAGTTCCGTCACGTCCGGGCCAATCATGTGGGCACCCAAGATTTCGTTGTACTGGGCGTCGGCGACGATCTTCACGAATCCGACGGCCTCTCCCAAGCCCCAGGCCTTGCCATTCGCCGAGAACGGGAACTTCGCAACCTTGACGTTGTAGCCGCGCTGTTTCGCCTGCTCCTCGGTGTAGCCGAAGGACCCAATCTGCGGTTGGCAGTACGTCGCGCGCGGAATCATGTCGTAGTTCACCGGCATCGTCTCGGCCCCGGCGATGGTCTCTGCCGCCACGACACCTTGCGCCTCTGCTGTGTGCGCCAAGGCCAGCTTCATCGTCACGTCACCGATGGCGTAGACGCCGGGCACGTTGGTACGCATGAAGTCGTCGATGGCGATGGCGCCCCGGTCAGTGAGTTGCACGCCGGTCCGCTCGAGGCCGTACCCCTGGGTACGCGGCGCGAAGCCGATCGACTGCAGGACCCGATCCGCCCGCAGAACCTGCTCGTCCCCACCCGCTGCCGGCCGCACGGTGACGGCCACGCCGTCGCCGGACTCGTCGATGTTGGTGACCGCCGTCGAGGCCATGACGGTGATTCCGAGCTTCTTGTACGCCTTCGCGAGTTCAGCCGACACCTCGGGGTCCTCGTTGGGAACGATGCGGTCGAGAAACTCGACCATCGTCACTTTCACCCCGTAGCTGTTGAGCACATAGGCGAACTCGGTTCCGATGGCGCCGGCACCGCAGATGATGATGGATCCCGGCAGACGGTCCTCGAGAATCTGCTCCTCGTAGGTGTACACCTTGGCCGAGCGTGCCGTGCCAGGCAGCATCTTGGTTGTCGACCCGGCGGCGATGATCACGTTGTCGAAGGTGACGGTCTGTTCCCCGTCGTCGCCGACGACCTTGATCGACGAGGCGTCCAGGAACTCGCCCCATCCGTTGATCTCGGTGATCTTGTTCTTCTTCATCAGGTAGTGGACACCCTTGACCATGCGCTGCGACACGGCGCGGCTGCGGGAGAAGGCCTTCGGGAAGTCGAACGTCACCTCGCCTTGGATGCCGAAGGTGTCCTTCTGATGGGTGAAGATGTTGGCGATCTCGGCGTTGCGAAGGAGTGCCTTGGTCGGGATGCATCCCACGTTGAGACAGACGCCTCCCCACCACTGCTTCTCGATGATTGCGGTGTTGAGTCCGAGTTGGGCCGCGCGGATGGCTGCCACATAGCCACCCGGGCCAGCACCCAGGACCACGACGTCGAAGTGTGAACTCATGGCGTGAACTCTAGATGATGTCGCCGCGAGCAGCCGCCCTGATCGCTGCGAGCGGCGAGCCGGGTTCAGGTATCGTGGCCGGGTGCATGACAGCGGAAACGTGGGTGGCCTGATCCGGGACGCGAGAGCGCTTCACGGACTCTCTCTTGAACAGTTGGCCGTACACCTGGGGATTTCACCCCAGGAACTCTCCGATATGGAAGAGGGGAAAGCCCCGGCACCGCTGGAAACCCTGGAAACCATCGCGGGCGTTTTGCAGGTCGTCGAAGAGCCGAACAGGCAGACGAACTACCGCATCGAGGGTGAGCGCCCCTTGTCGGGGTCCATTGAGGTGCGGTCGTCCAAGAACGCAGCAGTGGCGCTGCTGTGTGCGTCGCTGATCAACCGGGGTACGACGACCCTCGGCGGAGTGGCCCAGATCGAAGAGGTCAACCGGATCATCGAGGTGCTGGAGAGCATTGGTGTCTCGGTCACCTGGTCGGACGATCGTTCAGAGTTGACGATTCGCAGGCCCGAACACCTGGACCTGGACGCCATGGACGTCCGCGCCGCGCGCCGCACGCGCAGCATCATCATGTTCATGGGTCCGCTGCTGTCGTCGCACAGCGAGTTCTCACTCCCCTACGCCGGTGGGTGCAACCTGGGTGCCCGGACGATTGAGCCCCACCTGCAGGCCCTCCAGAACTACGGACTGAATGTGCAGGCGACCGAGGGGTACTACCGGGCGCACGTCGAGCGTCCGAACGTGGGTCCCACACGCATGATCACCCTCACCGAGCGCGGCGACACTGTCACGGAGAACGTGCTGATGGCCGCCGCCCAGTACCCCGGCGACACCGTCATTCGCAATGCCAGCAGCAACTACATGGTTCAAGATCTGTGCTTCTACCTTCAGGGTCTTGGCGTCGACATTGACGGGATCGGCACGACGACACTGCGCGTGCGCGGTCTGGCGGAGATCAAGACGGACATCACCTTCGCGCCGTCGGAGGACCCGATCGAGGCCATGTCCTTGATCACCGCGGCCGTCGTCACGAACTCCGAACTGACCGTCACCCGGGCTCCCATCGAGTTCCTCGAGATCGAGTTGGCAGTCCTCAGCGAGATGGGGTTGCGGTACACGCTCAGCGACGAATACCTGTCGTTCAACGGCAACACCCGTCTGACGGACATCACGGTGTATCCCTCGCACTTGCGTGCCGCAGTCGACAAGATCCACCCGATGCCGTTCCCCGGTCTCAACATCGACAACTTGCCGTTCTTCGCCGTCATCGCAGCGACGGCCGAGGGATCGACGCTCATCCATGACTGGGTGTACGAGAACCGCGCGATTCACCTCGTCGACTTGAGCAAGCTCGGTGCTGATGTGCAGTTGCTCGACCCGCACCGCATCCTCGTGAAGGGACCCACCCGGTGGCGCGCGGCCGAGACGATGTGTCCGCCCGCCTTGCGTCCGGCCGTGTGCCTGTTGTTGGCGGCGTTGGCCGCCAAGGGCACGAGCACCCTGCGTGACGTGTACGTGATCACGCGCGGGTACGAGGACCTTCCGAATCGGCTCAACGCTCTGGGTGCCAGCATCGTCGTCACGCACGACTGAGCGTCCACCCACAAGACACAAAACGACCCCGAGCGGCGCGAAGCGGCTCGGGGTCGTTTCTTGTGTCGTTCAGCTGAGGGGGTGTGCCTCAAAGCGCTCGGAGGGGTTGACGAGCTCGTCTTGAGCAGCGACGAGTTGGAGTTCACGCTTGCCGGAGTCAGTGGTCGTCTTGAGAACCGCATGAACGACCGCAGCCGTGTCCGCCAAAGCCGCCTGCGGGTCGCTCTGTCGCAGCCACTGCGCGAGGAAGGTCGCGGCGGTGAGGTCACCGGAACCGCCGAAGGTCCGGTCGAGTCGCGGGGTGTCAACGCGCCACGCCCTCTGCGGTGTGGACAGAACCATGCCGACGGTGTTCTCGTCGTCGTCCGGGAGTACCGCGCTGGTCACCAGCACGATCTGCGGCCCGCGGGCGCGGACGGCATCACAGGCCGCCAGCAGCTCGTCGGTGGTCGTGATGTCGCTGTCGGTGAGGAAGTTCAACTCGAAGAGGTTCGGCGTGATGATGTCTGCGTGGGGTACCACCTCATCGCGTAGGTACTCGGGGATCCCGGGACGCACGAAGAAGCCGCGCCCAACATCGCCCATCACCGGATCGCAGCAATAGATGGCCGCCGGATTGGCTGCCTTCACGGCAGAGACGGCCTCCAGTGTGACCTCCCCGATCGAGGCATCCCCCAGGAACCCACTGAGAACCGCGTCGGCCTGGTCGAGAACCTCGCGCTCCGTGATGCCCTGCAGGACCGAACGCACATCGTCGGCCGACAGAACGGGCCCCCGGAAGGTCTCGTACGCGGTCGTGTTGGAGAAGTGGACGGTCAGAACCGGCCACACCTCGACTCCCATGCGCATGAGCGGAAACGTCGCAGCGCTGTTACCGACGTGGCCGTAGGCCACCGATGATTGAATGGACAAGATCGTGGTCACCGCGCCATCTTGCACCATGTGTCAAGGCCAGCTTGTCATTTCCACCGTCGGGCGAGGCAGGGCACGGCTGACGCGCGTCGTGTCGCGCCGGAGTACGGGTGCCATACTGTGCGCGTGTCACCGTCCCGAGAGTCACTTGTTCCGCCCGTCTTCGACGGGTTCATGGCGGCTGCGCATCGTGGCGGTTCGCTGTTCCATACCAACCTCGGTCGTGAAAACACGTTGTTCGCGTTCGGGCAGGCCGTCGCACTGGGGTACAGGTACCTGGAAACAGATGTGCACGTCACGCGAGATGGACATCTCGTGCTTCACCACGATCCAGAACTCGACCGGACGACGGACCGGGGTGGCCGCATCGCGGAGATGACGCTCCGGACAGTGCGAGAGGCCCGAGTTGGCGGAATCGATCAGATCCCCACGCTCGACGAGGCACTGGAGGCGTTCCCCGATCGTCGGTTTCTCGTGGACATCAAGGACTCCGGCGCCGTCAAGCCGCTCGTGTCGTGCCTGAGCCGCCACGGTGCCTGGGACCGCGTGAGCGTCGGCTCGTTCAGCGCTTCTCGCCTGCGCAGATTCCGGCGCCTGAGCGGGACGAAGGCCACGACCGCGGGCGACCCTTTGGACGTCGTCGTGAACCTCGTCCTACCCAGCGGCCTGCTGCGTGCGCCCGCGGCATTCCAGATTCCGCCGACGTGGAGGTTCGGGAGATGGCGACTGCGCGTGCTTACACGGGCTTTTGTAGAGCGCGCTCACGCGCGTGGTGCGGCCGTCCACGTCTGGACCATCAACAACCGCACTGACCTCAACGCTGTGTTGGACATGGGGGTCGACGGCATCGTGACTGATGCGATCGACGTTGCCCGCGACGTTCTTCGTGAGCGCGGACTGTGGGAGGAATCATGATGACAGAGGGCTTGTCCGTCGCGCCCGATGCAAAACGTCGGCGCCAGCAAAGGTCCTGGTACTGGTACGACTGGGCCAACTCGGCCTTCATCACGACCACATCTACTGTGCTCATCGGGCCCTACCTCACTGCCATCGCCACACGTGCGGCCTGCGGAGCCGGTGTCGAGACGCCAGATTGCTCGAAGCCCCTCATGATCTTGGGCTTCATCCCCATCGCACCCGGGGCCCTGCATCCGTACATGGTCACCTTCTCGACCCTGGTGTCGGCGGTCCTTCTCGTCGTGGTCGGCGCCTGGGCCGATCGATCGAAGCATCCACAGCGCATGCTCGGTGGCTTCGCCTGGGTGGGTGCGGGGGCGGGTTCGGCGATGTTCTTCCTCGGCGGCACGAACTGGGGTCTGGGTGTTGGCTTGTTCATGATCGCCAACTTGTGTCTGGGCTCGTCACTGGTGATCTACGACGCGATCTTGTGCCGGATCGCCACCCCAGACGAACGGGATCGCGTTTCCAGTCGAGGCTGGGCCTGGGGGTACATCGGCGGTGGATCCTTGCTGGCCGCGAACCTGGGGTTGATGAGCGCCTACGACACGCTCGGCATCAGCTACGAGCGCGCCATTCAGATCAGCCTGCTGTCTGCCGGAGTCTGGTGGGGCGTGTTCACGATCATTCCCGTTCTCGGGCTGAGAAACCTGCCGTCAGCGGCCTTGGACGACATCCCCGTATCGCAAAGCCACGGGCGGGTGTGGCAGACCTTTGCGCAGCTGTGGCTGACCCTGCGCGATTTGCGCCGCTATCCGCAGACGATGCTGTTCCTGCTCGCCTACCTCTTCTTCAACGACGGCATTCAAACAGTGATCCTTCAGTCCAGCCTGTACGCGCAGGCGGAGCTGGGCATGCAGACGAGCCAGGTCATCCTCGTGTTCTTGCTCATCCAATTCACGGCCTTCTTCGGGGCGCTGGGGTTCGGAGCGGTCGCTGCCCGAGTCGGCGCCAAGAGGACCGTGTGGGTTGGACTGATCATCTGGCTCGTCGTCGTGGTGATCGCCTACTTCTTGCCGCGCGGTGTGTTCTCGGCCTTCGCCGGGCTGGGAGTGGGGATTGCGCTCGTCATGGGCGGGACCCAAGCTTTGTCTCGATCCCTGTACAGCCAGTTGGTCCCGGTCGGACGGGAGTCGGAGTACTTCAGCCTGTACCAGGCCGCAGAGCGCGGCACGAGTTGGATCGGCACATTCTTGTTCGGTCTGGTCTTCACGATCACCGGCACCTACCGCGCATCGATCCTGGCGCTCATGGTGTTCTTCGTGGTCGGGGCGGTCCTGCTGGCAAAGGTCGACATGCGTAAGGGCATCGTGGATGCCGGGAACGCACTCCCCCGGGTTCTCTGAGCGACACCTGCCGGATCGTCGCAGTTATGACCTTTTCGCACGCTCACACGACGGCTACGGTGGAACAAGTAGACGCTCTAAGGCGTTGCGCTCGTTAGAAGGAGGGTGATCACCCATGGCTGATCGAGCATTGCGCGGGTCCGGACTGGGATCGAAGAGCTTCGAGGACGAGACCGGCATTGAGTTCGCGGCGCGACGAGAGGTGGGGTTCGATTGTCCGAACCAGCACCACTTCGATCTCGTCTTCGCCGAGGAGGCGGAGCTTCCCACCACCTGGGAATGCCCCCGGTGCGGTCAGGTCGCGAGCAGAACCGACGGTGTTGTTGCTGAAGAGAAGGAATCGAAGGCACCTCGGACCCACTGGGACATGTTGCGTGAGCGGCGGTCGATTCCCGAGTTGGAAGAGTTGCTCGCCGAACGACTCGACGAGATCCGCAACACCAACAGGTAACAGCCGCCCGGCACGGCCCTTCTACGGGTCGATCTCGCCGCGAATGATCACTGGGCCGTCAGGCGATTCGTCGCTTGGCGGCTCTTTGACGGTCGCGGACTGTGTCGGGTCGAACCGCTGCTCGATCACGGTCTCGCCTTCGATGATTGTGCCGCTTGAGGTCTGCATGCGCAGTCGCGTGACGTCCACACCCCGACGTCGCAAGCGGCGGTTGAGCAGTGCCGACGCACCCCGGCGTAGAAGGGGTCGCGTGAACGGCAAGATGGCCACCAACCCGATGACATCACCCAGGTACCCGGGGAGGAATAGCAGGATCCCGCCCAGCATGATGAGCAGTACGTCGAGGATCTCGCCCTCTGGCGAACGTCCCTCGGCGCGCAATCGCCGGTAGGCGGCCAGGGAACTGCGGCTCTCTCGAGCCATCAGCCAGCCGCCCAGCACCGCGGTCCCGAGAACGACGACCAGCGACCACAAGACTCCTATTTGGGTGCTGATCCAGATGAAGACGGCCAGCTCGGCGACCCCGTACGCCAGCGGTATCGCAAGTCCAAAGAGTCGCCCCCACGGAAAGCGCGACGGGCGCTCGGAGGATGCGGGAGGTGGCGTCGAAGACATCAGCGGTTGCTGTTCGCCTTCGCCTGCCCGCCCCCGGACTTCTTTCCACCGACGAGAGACTTGATCTGCTGCGCCCTGTACCGCAGGCCCCATCGCGTTGTCAGCAGCAGCGCCTCGAGAATGATCTTCGAACTCATCTTGGACTGGCCGACTTCGCGTTCGGCAAACTCGATCGGGACTTCAACGACGGTCATGCCGTTTTGCAGCACCCGCCATGTCAGGTCGACCTGGAACCCGTACCCGGCAGCCTCGATGCTGTCAAGCCCGATCGCCTCCAGCGTGCTCGCACGAAACGCGTTGAGCCCACCAGTAGCGTCCTTGACCGGCATCCCCAGGCACATGCGGGTCCACAAATTGCCGCCGCGGGACAAGATCTCTCGTGACTTCGGCCAGTTCACGACGGTCCCCCCAGGGATCCAACGCGATCCCTTCACCATGTCGGCGCGGCGGAGGGCGTCAAGCAGCAGGGGCAGTTGCTCGGGCTGATGCGACCCGTCGGCGTCGTGCTCGACCAACACGTCGTAGCCGCGTTCGAGTCCCCAGCGGAAACCCGCAACGTACGCTGCGGCGAGTCCTTCCTTGCCCTTGCGGTGAAGCACGTGGATGTGGTCGTCCGCCTCGGCCAGCTTGTCAGCGATGTCACCGGTCCCATCGGGCGAGTTGTCGTCGGCGATCAAGATGTGTGCGTTCGGCACCGCTGCTCGGAGCCGACCGGTGATCATCTCGACGTTCTCAGCCTCGTTGTAGGTGGGGATGATGACAAGGACCTTCTCCAAGGACGCAGTCCTATCAACCATGAGTCTTCTTCCGTTCATCGAGCGGCGCGGTCAGGGGCCTCGTCCATTCTGCCAGGCCTGCGACGCACTGCGGCCGACAGGAGGGCAATGCACACGGCCACAAAGGTCACGATTGCGAGACCTAGATCGATCCACGACCCCGCATACGCTGCCGGGGTCACGGCTGTGCGCACTGGCATCTCGAAGACGCCGGAGGCACTTGTGCCCTCCTGCGTGATCGACCGGATGGTGCCGTCAGCGCCGACGTACCCGGACAGGCTGTTGGTGGTTGCCACGAGGATCTCGTGTTGGGACTCCATGGCTCGTGCGCGGGTGATGGCGAACTGCTGCTGAGGTTGGCCGGTCCCCACGTAATACGCATTGTTGCTCTGCACAACGATGACCTGAGCCTCACGTTCCAGCGTGTACATCGTGTCGTCGAAGGCAAGCTCGAAGCAGATCGCGTCACCAACCCGCAGCGCGCGCCCGTCCGGCAGTTTCACGTCGAGCACACCTGAATCGGTGCCCGGTACGGAGTCACGGCCGACACGAGACAGGGCCGGAACCAGGGGAACCAACTGATCGCGGAACGGGACGTATTCACCGAACGGGACCAGGTTGCGTTTGTAGTGGGCCGTGGTCGGCCCAGCGACCGGGTCCCACCAGATGCCGACGGTCTGCCGCTGGTCCGTACCCGGTACTTCCGCGATCGTGCCGACGAGAATCGGAACGTCCGCCAGTTCCAGTGCCGTCTTGACCACCTCTCGGGTGATCGGGTCGGTCACGGGGTCGGCGTCGGTGGAGTTCTCCGGCCAGATAATAAAGTCCGGTTGCGGCTGACGTCCGGTCCTCGAGTCGGCGATCAAGGTGATGGTCTGGGACAGGTGGTTGTTGGTCACCGATCGGGCGCTGCCCACGGCGTCGATGCCGTCGCCCTCCACATCGCCCTGGACGAAGCCGACGGCGACAGTCTCCGTGGGGGGTGCAGGTTGGAGGGCCCGCACCACGAGTCCCGTGGCGATGAGGCAGGTGGCCGCCAGGACAGCACCGATTCGGAGTCGCACGGACGAATCGGTGATCGCGGCCCACGCGATGCACTGTGCGCACAAGGCGGTCAGGTACCCAACACCGGCCACCCCGACGAGGGGCAAGAATCCCGATAGCGGGGTGTCGACGACGCCATAGGCCAAGCGCATCCACCCGAATCCGCCGAACGGGACTCGGGAATAGCAAAACTCGATGAGTGACCAGGCCCCGGCCGTCCAGAAAGGCCACAAGGGAAGCGCTCGGAGGGCGACGGTTGCTGCACCGAGTGCGCCGAACCACAGCGCCTCGAACGCGATCAGCGGGATCGGGGCGAGCGGGTGCACGGCGTGTACCCATGAAAGGGACACGGTGAGAAAGGCCACGCCGTACAGGTACCCGAGACCGAAACCCCGCCATCGCAACAACGCTCGGACCTGTTCGGCTCGAGACTCTGGCACCGGATGCTCGCGGCGCGGCGCCGTCAGGATCAAGACGGTGAACCCCGCCACACCGATGAACAAGCCCGCGACAACGTTGAACGGCTGGAACCCGAATCCGGTGAGAATCCCCGCCACCGCAACGAGCGCGCGCCGTGTCCACGGTCGCAGCGCGGACAGCCACTCAAGCACGGGAGCCACCATACGCGCCGGGATCCCGCGTCGAGATCACGCGGGTTCTGGGATGGCCCCCAGTGGTGAACGCTCCTCGAAGGGAACAGCCAAGACGAGTTCGGTGATGGTGGAACACCCTAAGATGCGCAGCCTGCTCAGCAGATCCGCCAGTGCGGCCGGTGTCGAGACAAGGACCCGGAGAAGGACGCTCGCGTCCCCCGCCACAGAGAAGCACGAGACGACCTCAGGAAGGTGTGCGATCCGCTCGGGAAGGTCATTCTCTGTCTGAGGGTCACCAGCGCGGCACCGGACGAACGCGGTGATCATCAGCCCGAGTTCCTCACTGTTGACCTTCGCGGCATAGCCCGTGATCACACCCCGGTTCTCCAGCTTGCGAACGCGCTGTTGGACAGCCGACGTTGACAGGCCAGTAGCCCTCCCGATGTCGGTGTAGGACATTCGTCCGTCGGCGATCAACAAGGAGAGAATCTGTCGGTCGAGGGCCTCCATACGGTAATCGTGGCAGCATCTGACCGTGAGTTCGGCGAAATTGCTTCTATTCGACACTGCCTCCGTCTACTTCCGGGCGTTCTACGCCCTGCCTTCATCCATGAAGAGCCTCGATGGGCGCCAGGTCAACGCGGTGCGGGGACTACTGGACTTTGTCGCGAAATTTGTCAGTGAGTCGGACCCGACGCACATCGCCTGCTGCTGGGACGACGCCTGGCGCCCGGACTGGCGTGTGGCGCTGGTCCCGTCGTACAAGGCCCACCGAGTGGACGCGGCCGGGGGTGGCGCGGCAGAGGAGACTCCCGATGCGCTGGATGGCCAGGTGCCGTTGATCCGTGACGTGTTGGCGTCTCTGGGGATCGCGGTCGTCGGGGCCGCAGACTATGAGGCCGATGACGTCATCGGGACCATGACTTCCAATGCGCACATGGCCGTGGAGATCGTGACGGGCGATCGAGATCTGTTCCAACTCGTCTCCGACGACGACGACGTCGCGGTGCGCTACGTCGGGGCGGGAATGAAGCGGTCGCATATCGTCACCGACGAATGGCTGATGGACACCTACGGCATTACCGGTGCGCAGTACGCCGATTTCGCCTTGCTGCGTGGCGACCCCTCCGACGGCCTGCCCGGTGTGGCCGGTGTCGGGGATAAGACCGCAGCGTCGTTGGTGTCTTCGTTTGGCGACCTCGAGGGCATCGTGTCTGCTGTGGACGCAGGCCGCGTCTCTCCCCGCGTTGCGGGCAAGATTGCGCAGGCCGTGGACTATCTCGCGGCCGCGCGGGACGTCGTTCGTGTGTGCCGAACCATCCCAGGATTGCCCGCAACCGACAGACTCATCCGGCCAACCGCTCCAGCAAAGCCCGAACACCTGGCGGTCATGGAGCACGACCTGGCGCTCGGGTCTTCGGGTGCGCGGATCCGAACCGCGCTGTGGCCGGCTGGCGTGTCCGACTGAAAATCGGTCGCCCGCGCCGCGCGGCGCGCTTACTCTTGACGCAGTGCTTGCCCTCACATGGAAGGTCACGATGGCAATCTGCCGGTTCTTGCGGCCTGCCGCGCTTCATCGCATATGCGATGTGCGCTGCATAGCCGCATGCCCGCGCGCCTCCGTGACCGTCCTGCTGAGTGCAGGACGGTTTTTTGTTGTCAGGGATGCGACGAGGTGGTGACGATGCGGGCAGTGCTGATCTTGAACACGGACAACACGGCCCTGCACACGGTTTCGGTGCAGCACGCCGTCGGAATGCTCATGCGTGAGGTTGCGATCGTGGAATCGGCGCGTGATGGCGAGCGGTTTGGGCCCTACCCCTTGCCGGAGGTCCTGCGGCTCGTCCGGTACGTCAAGACGGGCTTCTTGTACTCGCGCGCACCGGGATGGACCAAGCGGGGTGTACTTCGGCGGGATCGGCATGTGTGTGCCTACTGCGGCGCACACGCAGCGACCGTCGACCACATCCAGCCGATGTCGAAGGGTGGCGGCAACACCTGGACCAACACGGTTGCGTGCTGCTCCTTGTGCAATGCGCGCAAGGCCGACAAGACGCCCGAGCAGGCGGGCATGCGCTTGCGGACGACGCCCTACGCCCCGACTCGCGCCCAAGTGCTGGCGGCCTGAGGCCTACCCGGCCGCCAGCACGCCGAGCGCCTGCTCAAGTGCGGCCCGATCGTGCCAGATCGGCAGTCGGAGGTGGGTCCGAAACCCCTCGTACACGGAGAAGCTCGGACCCGGCGCGAGCTTGATGCCCGACCGCTTGCCGATCTCGGTGAGCGCGACGGTGTCTTGTCCGGTATCGATCCACAGGCCGGGGCCTCCCCGGACCTTCTCCCACCGCCACCGAGGGAACGTCTGCCGCACGACGTCCTCGGTGTCGGCCAGGGAGGCTGCAAGAAACTGGCGGCGCTCAGATCGCGCCTCGCCCGCCACGGTCAGCAGGTCCGCTGCCTGCAACTGGTTGAGGACACCGACGCCGAGATCTGTGGTCTTGCGTGTTTGGGCGAGCCCTCGGATCCTGTGCGGGTCTGCGCGAATCCAACCCACGCGCAGACCGCCCCAGAACAGCTTCGACAACGTCCCAACCATGACGAGTTGTGTGGGAGGTACCAGGGTCGCCAGTGTGGGGGCCGTCTCGCGGCCGTCGAGGGTGAGGTCATAGCTGCAACAGTCCTCGACTGCCGTGATTCCGGTCTCGGCGATGACGGCCGCGAGTTCAGCCCGGGCAGACGCCGAATGCGAGATCCCCGTTGGATTGTGAATCGACGTCTGGCAATACAGCAGGATCGCACCGCGAGCAGCCCCCCGCCGCACGAGTTGTGCATCGAGGCCATTGGAGGTCATCGGGATCCCCTCCACGCGAGAGCCGACGGCGGCCAATGCTGACAGGGCGCCCCGATAGGTCGGTTCCTCCACCAAGGACAAGTCGCCTGTGCTCAAAGAGGACATGAAGGTCAGCCACGTTCCCTGCTGGGCGCCCGACGTCACCAGGACCTCACTGGGGCTGGTGGGTATGCCGTCACGGGTCAGTCTGTGGGCGATGGCTGAGCGCAGGACCGGCAACCCTGCCGGGAAGTACCCGTCGGTGTCGAGGTACGGAGCAAGAACGTCGCCGCGCGTCTCCAGCAACGCCTCGCGAGCGATCTGCGACGCGGGTAGGGCCCCGCTGGAAAGGTCCTGAACCTCGACGTCGGCCTGCGTGAAGGAGAACATTCGTCCATCGGAGGCCAAACGGTGAGGGCCGCGGGAGCGGACTCGGCATCCGGACCCCTGCCGCGTGATCAGGTATCCCTCAGCCTCCAGCAGACCATAGGCGGCGGCCACGGTCCCCCTCGAGACACCCAGGGCTGGCCCCAAGGATCGCTGTGGGGGCAACAGGGACCCGGCGGCGATCAGGCCCGAATCGATGAGTTCGACGATCGCCG
>RRZU011868276.1_pt1 | contig 49097 bp, 57 predicted proteins | sample 2165561 | NCBI WGS metagenome assembly RRZU01 (sample SAMN10456909, study PRJNA506462) | wastewater metagenome | isolation source: wastewater sludge | place: USA: Moscow, Idaho | reverse complement strand
TTATGATCTGGAGCCGGTAATGCCGATGCCCTTTTAGCCCCTACGGGTTACCTGCTTGCTTTTTGTAACTTATTTTCTGGTTACCTTGTAAACCTTATTTTTTAAGTATTTTTTAATTTTTATAAAAAAGACGAGCACCCTTTAATACATCTTTACTATAAGTACTATTGTTACTTATGTTACTTAGTTACTTATATATTTATATATATAATATATATTATATATATAGTAATGCAGTAGGGGCTTAGTGGGGGCGTACTAATACCCCTATATACCCTTATAAAAGTGGTCGAAAATAGGAAAACACCAGTAACCACGTAACAAAAAACAACAACCTAATGATTATCAAATAGTTACAAAAAACAAACAAAAATGGAGAGGTAACACGTTACTCGAATTGCGCAAAAAAGGAACACGCGTGGTGCCGAATAGGTTATCTGTAACGCGTTAAAATTTAATCTTATGTGTATTTACCCCAACATCAATAAATAATGCCGTAGCGGGCCTTAAAATAGCCAAATACGGCCTCATGGTAGGCGGTCTGATTGCCCCCATTACGCTTAAAATTTATCTGAAAAAAAAAATTAAAAAACGCTTGACAAGTATAATTTAACCTTCTATCTTTGCATCATTGTTTAACACATAAACAAAACACGAAAATGAATTTAGTAACAGGAGATACAATCAAGGTGGCGGTTGAAATGGGGAAAGGGTTTACAGCAGAGATCGTAGGTAGTGGGTACGACGACAAAGGACATCACACATTCGAGCTAGACTTCAAAGAAATTTACGGGTACGCAGGCAAGCCAAAGTCATCTCGTAGGGGCAAAGATCTTTACCCGCTCGTAGTAAACCATATAAAGGGGCCCGATCACGATTCAGCGGCCGAACGTAAAGTAGAACAAAAGTTGCGTAACGATTCTTTGGGCCCCCGCTATGCTCAGATGTTGGCTGATCAGGCTTATCAAAAAGAGCAGACTCGCATATTCAACGAAGCCCACCGCATCGAAGTTGATCTGGAAACGGCACAGACTTTAGAAAAATACGGCCCCGATGGTACTCTGATTTCGATCGATGGGTTTAGACTTACATTTGAGCATACCGGCCGCACTGAATTTCATAAAAGCTTTAGAGGTGCGTTCGAGGCCGCATTGGGTAACCTATGCAAGCATTATTGTGATAAGGTTACGATCAATACGATCACAACAGAGGTCGTCGCTTATCAAAACTGGAATCTAGATAAAACTGGTACACAGAAATGGTTACGTGTTTGGGGCGTCACAAAACCAACTTTGACTATAACAAATTAATAGTACAAATGCCCCTTCGGGGGCCTTCCCCTTTTATAAATGGAAAACACATACAAAAAAAATACCCCCCCCCAATCTGGTGGCGGCATTCTTATAAAAATTGTAGACATAATCTTGCAATTTATGTTTGTAGCAACAATCGGGCTTTTTATCTTAATGGGAATATTAACTTTATTTGAACATGAAAATAGAAATAAAGAAGCTGAACGTCAACGCAGCGTTCAGGTGGGGAAGTGAACATGCGGCAGGTATCGACTTTAAAGCAACATCCCTTTCTTATTTAGATGATGACACTATTTCTTACGGTTTAGGGGTAGCTATTCAGATGCCCGCGGGGTACTTTGGCATGTTAGTTGCCCGATCTAGTGTGATAAGCAGAGGGCTTATGCTTGCCAACGGTGTCGGTATTATCGACCCGGATTACCGTGGAGAACTTAAAGCGGTGTTTCGGGTTGCGGATAAAGAAAAGTCGAGGTATGTCCTCGGGGAATATGTTTGTCAGTTAATTATGATACCCACAAGTCCCGTTCGTATTATTTCGGACACGGTGCAGCTAAGCCCTACCGTCAGAAGCGTCAACGGCTTCGGCAGTTCCGACAATCCAGATAACCCTATAATTAATTAATTTATGGAAAAAGATAAAGAATTAATTTACAAATCGTCGAGAGGCCTTGAAGATTTACCGTTCCTGGAAAAGTGCCGCATCTTGCTTGACTCCAAGCTGTTGCCAGCATGGGTAAATACCCTCGAAAAGGTCATCGTAGGCCAGTACGCATTAAATAAGTTAGGGCTAGACCCCATACTCGATTTTAACAAAATAAGCATCATAAACGGCACGGTAGCCCTTAATGCGGAGGCATTGCGTGCCCTGGTGTTTAAGAATGGGGGCAGCATTAAATTGATAAAAGATTTTGAGCTGGTCGAAAAGTCAATAAAGCAGCTTGACGGCACCGAAAAAGTTGTGCAAGTGCGGGTAACTGTGGTGTCGATCAGACGCCCGGGGGAGGCAGATTGGAATGAAGTCTCTTTTTATGAAACGGAGGCGGCAGGGATGGGATTGATGGGAAAGGATAATTGGAAAAAAATGCCGCGTGCGATGATGGCCGCCCGTGCATACACAAAAGCAATCCGATTATACTGCCCCGATCTGATAAATGTAGGCTACTCTATCGAAGAAATTAGCCCGGAGCTTGAAATTGATGACGTTGAATGTGTCGATATACCTTAGTAACCATCCCATTCAGAGATGACGACGATAGTTAAAATAAATGAACGGTACTACTTCAATATTCGGTACATCGCGGTTAAGCTGTCATTCGACCACACTTATCTTGAAACGGTGTTGTCGGAGATTGCGGAAGATCTGAAAGATGCCCTGGGTAATCTGGATAGCGACAGCGACAATCTTATTATTTTTCAGACCCCTAATCTAACGGTTTGCGATTTCTCAATTGTAACGCTTATCGTTGCTAGAACGGTGTCGGTCGTAGATCAGATAATTTATCTGCAAGAGCTCAATGACGAATTGGAGGTCGTAAAAAGTGAGGAAAGTAAGGCCCCTGAAGATGTATTTGAGTATGTGGAAGCATTAACATTGGCTCAAAACCTTTTCGACAAAATATTAGACGTCAAGGCTGCGTCAGGGATGTCGATGCGGGAGGCACATATAAGCACACTGCTCGAGGTGTATAATTACACCGGATTACCCCTCTACAAAGAAGCCTATTATCGGGCGTTAGCCGGGCATCCGCCGGAAACCACCAAAGAGAAAAATGAGATTCTTTTAAAGTTGGGTATTCTGAAAAAAGACGGGGGCAAGCTGGTACCTACCGAAAAGGCCAAACCCTACTTAATCGCGGAAAATACGTGGAACGCGACGGAATTAACCGCACTATTTGAACAGTTGCGGAGCCTTTATGGTAGCCTGTCGTCGGCATTAGAAGAGTTAAGTAGGTAAGTAGGTAAGTAAGTAAGTAAATAAATAGGTATATATATTAAATAATTAACAACTTAAAGTATGATAGGATTAGTATTAGGGGTAGTATCACTGGGCCCCGAAAAAAGAACAACGGCGGCCGGCAAGGAATATTGCCGATTTCAGGTGCAGGAGCCCTCCTCACACGACGGGACGCCAGGCCGTAAAGTTTGGTGTTATCTGTGGGAATCTAAAGACTTTCCCATTGTGGACGGGATTGGGGAAGGGCAAGAAGTACATGTAACCGGCAGGGCAACCTCCTCCGCTTACGAGGCGCATGGCAAATGGTTAAGTTCAATTAGCTTGTCTGTAACTAAGTTAGAGGTTCGCAATGGGGGGGCTAAAGGGGCACCTCCAAAAAAAACGACACCGGCACAAGTTCCACAGGCCCCCGCGGCCGAAGCAGATTCCGTCGATTTACCTTTTTAATTTAACAAGGGGAGGTTAATCCCCTTTGATTCAGAGAATTTATAGATTTAATTTTTAAATTAGTAGTAAGGGTTGGCTTTAATTTTATGGAAACATTCGCATTAGACACACTTTTAACTGAGCTCGTTTTTCTTTACAAAAATATGCGGGGCGCGCCTGGGTTTACTGATGAAGATCATTTTAGATTTAATTACTGCATAGACTCATTAATTTTGGAGTACGAGAAGAAAGGGTATTATTCTATAAAATCTTTTTTGAAAAAAAATAAAATTATTTTAGACGAAATTGATACTTCTGCTGTTGATTTTCTTTGCGGCGAATCCTGTTATTCCGGAGCGATACCTTTTGTAACTATAAAAAGAAAAATAATCGCAAGGGATCCTGAATACCTTTACCCTTATTATATAATTAAGGAAGCAGTTAAACCGTTTATCAAATAATTTACTAATGGTAGAAATAGAAACAATAATAGATCTTTTAGATGAGGCTACCTCGCTTCATAACAGTCTTAATAGGAGGTTAGATCTTAAGCCCACTGAAATACACCTTTTCGAGTCTATTACAAATACTCTAATTGGCTTGCTAGAAATAGAGGAGTATTATAGTATTAAAAGGTATCTGGAAATAAAAGATATAGATGTAAGTAAGGAAGATATAAAGAGGTTACATAATCTTTGTGATGTGGTAGTACGTTCGGAGGGCTTATTTTGTATAGAGGTAGATAAAGTAGGGGCTGACGAAGAATACTTATGGCCTTTACACATAATTAAATCGGCGTTTGATAATCTTATTACAAGTAAAATATCAAAAGATAGTAATTAACCCTTATCAAATAATTTGTCATGGATTTGGAAAAAATAACTGAACTTTTAGACAATATTACAACCCTCTATTCTTATTTGAATCGAAGGCTGGACTTAAAGTCTGACGAAATAAGTCTGTTCGAGACGACAATAGATACCCTGTTAGAGTTATTTGAAGAGGAGGGTTACGGCACAGTAAACGCATATCTTAAAAATATGGGTGTAAATGTGAGTTCTGGCATTAAAAATAAAATACATCTTTATTGTAAAGAGGCTTGCAAAGCTGCTTCATTGCAAATTGTAGACTTCGATCGAGTTAGTGGGCCTTATGACACACTTTACCCAAAGCATGTAATTAGGGAATGGGTTGAACATATTTTTAAAAAACTATGAGTACGTCTAAAGTATTAAAAGAAATTCTTGAAACCGGCGGCCTTTTAATAAGCATCTTTTACACCGAAAAAGGTGTAAGGTATATTCAGTACCTTAAAGATGATGCCATGCGAATGATACACATCGATCGCTCCGAATTAGACGCTAACCTTAAGCTATGCTGTGTACAGATTTCCAGACAGAGTCTTGAGAAAATGCACACTATTGACAACACCTTGCCTATATTAATTGGTTGGGACGCGGATTTCAGAGACCCTACCTTAATTTGTAGCGGGGTAACGTTCTTTTGCGACGTGTATCAAGACGGTTTCATTAAATTAAGCATCGATCAGGGCGGGTATTTGTTAGAAATTTCGGCGTCCAGAAAAAGATTACTTAGTGTGGCTGATAAAGCGGAAGTCGACAGCATAACATTTAGTTTGGCAGGCGATAGCTTGCTTGTAGAGGGGGTGTCCGTTCCGGTGTCTGGTAGAAAAGATATTACTTTATCCTTTCACATTGAGAGACAGACACTACTAGATTGTTTGCAATTCCTTGACGGGGATGTAACTTACTTTTCCTTCCAGACAACCCTCGAAAGCCCGACGATGCTTCACGATGGGGCAAATAGGTACTGCTGCACCTTTGTTGATCAACTCTGCATAAGAGTTCCCTATGCGGGCGAGTCTCACAAAGATGGCAAGTTTTTTTAGCGAGTATTTATCATGGTACGTGTTATTTGAGTACATAGACGCCCACATTAACCGCGGACGGGTTTGTGGAATAATCTCCTATGGCGAGTCCGATATAATGTCTTTGGTAAAAGAAAACTTTTTAAATTTTTCAGAAATAATTCATAATAATCTAAAGCAATGCCTAAATACATAAATCTAGAAGTATCCCACGATGAGCACCAGCGAATAATTGAGATATTAAATGAATTACCCGACACTGTCGCTTATGAGCAACCGGGCACCGCTAAAGACTATACAAGCGACTTGCCAAGGTCGTCATACGTGCAGGATAAGCGCACCTCGGAGCTTTATCTACTTGCATATGATTGTGATGTGCGTACGATAAAAATAAAGATAACCCCTGATCATTTGGTTCATTGTTCCAAATTTATCAGTCCTTTTTTGATCCAATTTGGAGACGAGGGTACGGCTTGTATTTTCTTCAACAGCCGCCTCTGGGACACCTTTCCAGAAGTTTTTTTTCTGCAAAAGGTTCAGGGGCAGTATGTGCTTAGGGGTAGCTTGATAAATCCAGACGATGATATGGCGGAACGCATGTCAATTTGTTTTCTGAATGCCGGCTTCAGGGAAGACAGCCCCGAACTTGATTAGATTATTTTATTTGCAAAACGCTTCGGGCTTGAGTTATTTTATATTCAACCGATTGCGTGATTTTATAACAATATCGTAAATAACAAAAATGCAATACCGGGGCGGAAAGAATAGATTTGCAAAAGAAATACTTGACCACATGCCACATTGTCATACCTTCATCGAACCGTTTGTCGGAGGTGGGGGCATGACAAGGCACGCGGTGCATTGTGGCAAATTCGGGGAGTTCTTTTGCAGCGACGCAAACGAATATGTCATAGATTATTATAATGCGCTAAAGGCCGGGTGGTTACCTCGTGATAATTACTGGCCTGGTGATTATCTTGAAATAAAAGAAGCCTGGAAACGGCAGGACTTTAGTAAATGGAGCAAGGTAGAGATGATACTTTGCGGATATGTTATGCCTTTGATGGGAGGATTCATGGGCAGCCCTAAGACAATAGGAAACCGATGCAGATCCCCCCATAAATACCCTATCATAAACGCAAAAAAAGACTTATTGTGGATAAATAAGGTAAATATTAGGCATTGTGCATACGAATGTGTATATATTCCTGACCATCCATCTGTAATCTATTGCGACCCTCCTTATGCCGGCACCAGTGGCTACATAAACGTGCCAAAATTTGACCATGATAAGTTTTATGACTGGGTGCGCAATCTAAGCAAACAGCACTATGTATACATAAGCGAGGTGTCTATGCCCGGCGATTTCGATTGCATCTGGTTTCGGAAATTGGGTGGCAATGGCAAAATGTCCAGAAACAGAACAGAACGCCTATTTATCCACAAATATGGTATCGCTAAAAGTTTTAAGGAGTCAAACACGTTATTCAACTAACACCAAACATAAATGTTCAAAATAAAATATTCTGAATTTCAAAGATGCGCAAACAAATTTGAAGATTCGGTACGGTATTGGAAAACGACCAAAGGTAATAATATGTACTACCCCCCTTATTTCGGCATTTATTGCAAGGAGGGTAAGGTTTACTTCCACTCTCACGAGTTGCACCACAACCTGTATGTATTTTTCAAATTAGAACACGCAGGGGATGCCTTTTCAGACTGCTTATTTTTGATACCAAAGGCAATGTCTGAATTATTTCCAAGAATAGGGGATTGCTGGCTTACCTTTGAGATCGTCGATGGTAATCTGATAGCCGCAGTGGAAGAAACTTTCGATGAGAAACATCTGGTACACCTTCCAGCGGGAGAGGTTTCAGTACCCTTCGACCCCTGGGATTCCTTTAGAAGCGTTGAGCCGTTCACGGCAATCTTAGATGGGGGTGTTGAGATCTCCATGACACGTGCTGATTTAATGAAAGAGATTGCCATAGCTTATAAATTTATGGCGCAACCCCCTCCGGAAAGAATTAATGGCCTAATGATCGAGGTGCCCTCCACAGACATTACATTTTCAGTTACTAATGCCAGAGTTATAAGCAGGCGCAAGCCCCTTAAGGTCTCCCATACTCGAGGCATTCCGTGGGCAGATTGTGGTACTATATTGCGGGAGCCGGTAATAAAGTGCTTGCACGAATTGACAAAGATTCCCGAAATGAAAAAAAGCAAGATTCATGTGCTGTTCGATAAGACGGGGCGTTCGATTATTTATTCTGATTGCGGGCGGTTGTGGATGACGGCAAAATGGGAATTTTGGAAATTGAGATTTCAAGACAAAGCATCGCAAGATAATCTTGAAAAAAACACCAACTTTCAGCCCTTTGAGTTTAACACAAAGGAATTGTTGCAATTATTGCAGGCTATAAATAAAGAGAACCCCGAAAAATCGCACACGTCTTCTTTAGTTTATAAATCAGACGGGGGGGCATTTATCTTCGAGGCAAAAGATAATTCAAAATTCACTACTCGTGAAATCACACCTACAAAAATGTGGGATAATCCGCTTCCGGTCTCGATTAGAGCTAATTTGTTTGACATGATTAAAATAGTCGAAGAGGTGAAAACGGAGTTTGTTCGGTTATGGGCACCTATTCAGACCGCGATGCAATTTTACAAGATTACCCCTGTCGAATATCTTGACTCGGCACAATACATTAATACATTAATTATAGACCCTCCTACTTATGAATAGGCAGTATAACCTTAAATTAATCCTGGCTATCCTGGCCATAGCCACGACGACAAATGTTTCTATTTTCTTTTTGACAAACGCCACCTTGCAGCAGATAGCTGAAAAACAGGAACGGGCATCAAAAGAGCTTAATTTAATTGAACGCAAAGTTGATGCGTCCAACAGGGCAATCGACACGTTGAATTACAAGATTGGATTTGTTCACACAATCAACCATATCCGGATTGTAGACTCCGAGTAAATACGTAAGGGGATTAATTTCCCCTTTTTTATAAAAAACGCTTGCATATTTCAGTGGTGGTGTTTATCTTTGCATCATTGTTTAACTATTTAATTACCCGAATTATGACGTGGCAAGACGCTATTCTAAGAAACGCGACAATAGAAGTGCAAAATTCGTGCGGGCAAGCTATGGCCGCCGCAATCAGAACGTTCCTTTTGATTACAAAGACAAAGACGGGGGTAGTGCTACTAATTAATTAACCAATTAATTTAATAAAATAAACTAATCAAATACTTTAATTAAAATATCATGCTTATACTAAATTTTGGAAATAAGTTGTCAGAGGGGGCCGTATCACATTTAGGCGGCCCCGAATCCGTGGACGAACGGCACCATCAATTTGTGCTAGATTTCAGCAAGCCACGATAACCGCACTTAAACGATAAGCCTATGAAAGAAGAGCTAGACGGACTAGTAAATGAAATAGCTTGGGGCTATTCGGAGGACAGGCAAGAGTTTTTAGACAACCGGGAAGAGTTGGTAGATACACTTATAACCCAGTCTAAGCTCAAAGGGCGGGTATCGCTGGCACAGTTTATGTTCGACAATGGCGTGTACCGCGATGTAGCTAAAGTCGTAGAAATTTCAGACGAGTGCCGCCGAATTTGTGAAAAGGAAAAACTTGTATATTCGGCTTTTTCAGAGTACAGGGAGACTCCTTTATACCTATTCCCGATAGACGTTATACGAAGGGCGGCTGCTAGAATAAGTAATTAATTGATTTATATTAATAAGGTCGGGCCGTTGCAACCCCGACCTCTATTTTATAGAAAAAGAGAATGATAGCCTATTATGCCGGAAAGCCCAATGATCTTATTTTTGCTTTAAAGGTATTATTAATAATTATAGAACGCTTATATTAATAAATACTCCGGAGTATCTTGAAAGTAGGCATTTGATTCAGAATCATATCGATCTTGAGCGCAAACGAGGATTTATTTTTGAATACAAAAACCAAAGGGACGTTTTCTTTACAAAAACAAAACCTATTCTTGATCACCTGAAAAAGAATAAAATATCTTTGGAAGATATTGACGCTTCCCTATTAACTAGAAAGTTGATTTAATATAAATACGAACGGCAAAACCCAAAAGAATGGACAAAACAAGGAGGCTACTGTCAGATATAGTAGTACACACTAAGTACGCAAGATTTAAGGACGGTCGGCGTGAGACGTGGGAAGAGATTGTAGCCCGCACATTTGAAATGCACCGGCAGCTAATTCTACCAAACGGCAAGGCGTTGCAGGAAGATCCCTTATTATTAGATAACTTGGAGCAGGCAGAAGAACTTGTATTAAACAAATTTATTATGCCGTCTATGCGCTCATTGCAGTTTAGTGGAAACCCTATCCTTTCAAAGAATGAAAGAATGTACAATTGTAGTTACTTACCTATAACCAACTTTCGTGATATTAAAGATCTATTCACTTTGTGTATGGTAGGGTGCGGGGTAGGTTTCTCTTTATTTAGTCAAATTTACATCAGGAAGCCCTCCGGAAACAAGCAAGTACACGTCGTCGAAGATTCGGTCGAGGGGTGGAGCAATAGTGTTTTTCTTCTTCTTCAATCATACAATGGTGGTGTCAATTATTCTTTTGATTACAGTGCTATACGGCCGGAGGGGTCTTTGATCAAATCTATAAGTTCTTTCGCACCTGGTGCATATGTGTTGGAAAAAGCACACACGTTGATAAAGGAGATCTTAGATCGGAATGCCGATGACAGATTAAAAACAATAGATCTATTCGATATTTGTTGTATCTTAGGGGATACGGCAACATGTGGTGGAACCCGTCGTAGTGCATTAATAACCTTTTTCGATCACAAAGATGAACTAATGTTGAATGCCAAACAAGGCGCCTTTTGGGAAACCCATGCGCATCGATCGAGAGCTAATATATCTGCTACGTTTAACAGGAATGAATCATACTTTAGACGTAAATTACATAGCTTCTATCTTAAGTATTTAGGTTCAGAGACCGGTGAACCAGGTGTATTCATCACTAATAAACACGGTTGGTTCAGTAATCCATGTGCTGAAATTTCATTACAGCCTTACAGTTTCTGTAATTTAACAAGCATTAATGCGGCTGAATGTTTGAAAGATGAAGACCTATACTTTCAAGCGTGTAAAGCAGCCACATTTTTAGGGACTATACAGGCCTTATACACGGACTTTAGTTTAGTACAATCCAAGTTTAGAAAGAATGCTATTAATGAAAGGTTATTAGGCGTGTCGATGACAGGTTTGGCAGCACACAGCATGAACGAAATGAAAGATTTAATCGCAAGCGGGGCTTTAACATGTTTATCAACAAACAAAAAAATAGCCTCTCATCTAGGAATAAATCCAGCACACCGCATTACATGTATAAAGCCAGAGGGTTCGACTAGTGCTGTTATGGGCACATCAAGCGGGGTTCATGCAGAAGAATCTAAGTATTACATAAGAAATGTTCGGATTAGTAAAGTTAGGGGTCTTGTAAAATATCTTGAAAGCGTCGGGTACCCATTTATGGAAACCGACATTTATAACAATTCCGATATGGTAGTTGGTATTCCTATACGGGCGGCAGGTAAAACCAACAAAGATAAAGATGTGTTCGAGCTTATCGATGATATAACCTTATTAAATAGGGATTGGATTAAATTAGGACACAATGAGGGGGCTAATATGCACAATGTAAGCACTACCCTCCGAATTAGGCCAGAGGAAGTTACTGCCGTAGCAGATAAATTGGTTAAAAATGTAGATAGATACACAGCCGTTGCTTATTTACCGGCATCAGACGTTGTGTATCCGCAGGCACCTTTTCAAGAAATTGATAAAAATACCTACGATCAAGCAAAAGATATGTTACCAGAGGTTGATTTAGGTATGGTTTTTGAGGTATTCATAGGCAACGACTATGATTCGGCATGCAGTGGTGATAAATGTGAACTTAAAAGATAAAAGATAAGCATATGGAATTTCAATATGTCGGCAAAGAGATAACAACGACTTGCGGTTGTAATGGCAAGAAAAAGGAAGATATAGATTGCGATGTGTATTTTATCAGGGTTGAAAACATAGGAATTAAGCTGTACTACTTTAACAACGCGTTATACAAACAAGAGCAAATGCTATACAAGCCCGCAACCGCACATTCTAATCAAGAGCAAGTCGTAGTAACCAATATAAGTGCTACCCTATTAAATAGATTTATTGATAAGCATAATTTAACCTTACCACAACCTCAACAAGAGGTTAATTTAACGTAATGAGTTTATACGATCTTGAATTAACGGAGTTAGCCGGGAGTAACGTCATATCCAGCATAGCATTATCCCAGAAGTTATGGAGTATCACCTTTTTCTCGAAATTATAAAAAGCAAAAGATTTGCTTTAGATATAGAAACAACCGGCCTTAATCCTTTTTTAGTCGGCGCCGGCATGTTTGGGGAGCCCGAACGTATATTACTGGTCAGTGTTAGTGATGGGCAACGGGCCGCCGCGGTTGAGTGGAGTCCCGAAGTGTCCCGGGCTTTGGCGGGGGTTAGAGATTGTGCAATCTTAGGCTACAATCTGAAATTTGACTTGTTATTTTTACGGTGTCGGGGCTGTATTATCCATCACTCAAACGATCTGGTGGATCTGCTGCTAGCGTACTTAATCCTTACAGCGGGCTATCCGTTGGGCACCGACCGATCTCTGAAAGGAGCGTTATCGCGGGTTCTGGGGATAGAGCTAGATAAGACTGTTCGTAATGAGTTTATTGGGCATTCTGGCCATATAACCTCTGAACAGCTGAATTACGCAAAAAAGGACACACTATTTCTGGATAGATTGCATAAAGAGTTAGCGGTGATGCTGGATACACACAAGCTATCTAAAGTGTTTGAATTAGAATGTGAAGCTTTGAAGGTATTTATAGCCATGGAATACGTGGGTATTATGATCGATCAGCAGGAGTACCGGGAGTTGTTTGAAGCCTTGAACGACAAACTTCAGATGCAAAGATATGCACTAACCTCCGACCTGAAGTGTACCCCTACGCAATTGAACGACCCCCGCTACCTTTTAGAAGTGTTAAATTATAAGGGTATTTACCCTGATGCTCGAATAAAGAATGCAGATACAAAGGAATGGGAAATAAAGCCTTCGACAAATAATGCAGCTCTGGAAAAGCTTATTTCGGAGGCCAAAACCCCTTACGTGGTTCAATTATTAAGGGATATACTTGACTACCGCGAAACTTTCAAATTATATGGGTATAAAGAAGGTTTAACTCCCAGAGGCGGCAGGGTACATTGTAATTTTCGACAGATCGGCACAGAGACCGGCCGCGTAAGCTGTAACAACCCCAATCTTCAGCAGGTGCCCCAAAAATTTCGGAGCATTTTCAAGTCAAAGGGTTTCGTAATTACAGCAGATTATTCAAATTGTGAAATGCGCATACTGGCGGAAGCAGCAGACGAAACGGCAATGATTGAAGCATTTAAGAAAGGTGAAGATATTCACTCGTATATGGCAATGTTAATGTTCCCGGAGAAAGGTGAAATATCTAAAAAAGTGAATAAGCATTTACGTGATCAGCAGAAGGCTATAAACTTCGGGGTGTTATATGGAGCCGGTGCCGTTAAATTGAAAGACGACTTTGGGGGCGATGAAGATGCGGCCCGGGCGGCGTTGGCCAAATTTCATGACACCTTCAAGAAAGTTAAAGCTTATCAAGAATGGTCGCGTGATCAGGTTATTCGTAATAGATTCAGCACGACACTTCCCCCTTATTCGCGTAAAAGGTACTTCCCCGTATTTGCGGGGAATAAAGAAGACGAGGGCATTGCAAATAGGGAGGGCACTAATCATCGTATTCAAGGCACTAATGCTGATATGACTAAACTGGCAATGGTGTATGTACACGATTACCTGTTGTGCTTAGACCCCAATCTGCTGAAGTGTAGGATAGTAAATGTAGTACACGATGAAGTTGTAATAGAATCATTCTTCAATGAAGACGAGACTAAAGCAATTGCGGATAAAGTAAAAGAGTTGATGTTGAAAGCGGCCTCTGAAATACTTAAAAAAGTACCAATGGAAGTGGATTGTGTAATTAGTGATTGTTGGTCAAAATAGGTAAAATATGTTTGAAGTCTGGAGATTTAATACGATTAATAAATTCGAGCGATACGATTTATCTTCGTTGCCCGATCTTAAGCGATTTATAAAAGAGATGGTTCATAGCGGAGGGGAGCTTAATGATGTTGTGAGAGTTCTTGAAGATGGTAAATCTATACTAACCATAATAATTGATAAGAATAATAAAAAAATAGTCAAAAATGCAGTTGATCGTCGCCACAAGCGGAAATGGAATGATTGGCTTAGAAGGCAGCATTCCCTTTAATTGTAAATCAGACCAGGCTTTCTTCAAGGCGGTAACCCTGGGTAAAGTTTGTCATGTAGGATATAATACCTACCCCTCCGTAAAGACTCTGAAAAACCGTGAATTTGTTGTAATAGGAAGAGACCGGAGGCCTTTCTACCAACGCGGCGCAGTTGTAATTGGAGGGGCTAATACTTATAAAGCATACATGGAATTAGATTATATAGATACAATCTATCTCACACAGGTATGTGGAGCAACCGATGGGGATACCTTACTACCGGAGTGTTTATTACCGGATAACTTACGTAAATCTAAAGTGATTGATGAATCTGGAATTATTCGCCCAATGTGGAATGAATCGCTGCTTATGGAAAAGCCGCAGAGTGATTCCGATCAATATGAAATTCGTATATGGAAATACATTAAAAACTATAAATAGGTAGGGAAGAAAGAAAAACATTTATGTTCCCCTATCGCTTTCGGCAAAACCTTGTGGTACGGGTTTTTAAAGATTAAAAGAAGTGTGAACATAACTTCGGGAAGGCCCGATTAAAACAAATAATGAAAAACAATTTAAAAGTACATCCAAAACATTACACGCGGTACGGTTACCAGCCGGTAGACTTTATGACTGATGCGTTTGGGGACACGTCGGCAGTTTATTTAATCGGAGACATCATTAAGTATGTCGCCAGACATCGGCACAAAGAGGGCCTTGTAGACTTGCAAAAAGCAATGTTTTATCTGGAAAGATTGGAGGCTCTGAATACCTTGCCAGAGGTCAAGGGAGATTTAATCTCTAAATTTATTAACCAATTGCAACACAACGACGCCGACGTTATTGATGCGTTATTTATCGATGTAAGTGAAGCTAAAGCACGATTAACAAGATTAATCAGAAACTATGAATATGTTAAAAGCCGTGGGGAATAATTGGCATTTAATTCAGACACAAGTGCCGGTAGCGGGTTATCATATTACTCCAATCGAAAAAGGTGAATTAGGAAAGTCCTCTAAGATTGTGGAAGAGGTAAATGAATTAATAGATGCTGAACAGCAGGGATGTAAGATTATGCAACTGGTCGAATGTGCTGATATTTACGGGGCTTTAGAGGCATATGTAGGTGGGTTAGGATTATCAATAGAAGATTTAAAATCATTTTCTAATATTACTAAAAGGGCATTTGAAAATGGTGGCAGGAATTAACTATCAAAGATTAAACGACGCTTTAGAATATTATACTAAAGTTTGTAGATTTACATATTTAGATGTATCATGGTTAGTAAATGAAGAAATTTCTAATATTACTAAACCAGAAGATAGAAATAACTTTTTCGTTAAAGATAAAGTACTGGTAGCATCGGCAGAGCAATCATTCCTACAAGAATTGTTATCTGGGGATTCTTTACAGTACGGTGAAAATTATGTAGCTATAACACCATGTTTCAGAGATGAACCAGTGATCGATGATCTACATAGCTTGTTTTTTATGAAAATAGAATTATTTGCCAATATAGAAAGCCCCAGAGCAGGATATGAAATATTAGACCTTTATATCAGATTAGCAAGAGCGTTCTTTGCGAAATGTGGTATTAATACAATAGTAAAAAGTAATGGAGAGGCTTTTTTTAGTACTGATCGAGTTTTAAGCTTAGCTAGTTTCGATATACTAGATGAAAAGACCGGAATAGAATTAGGATCTTATTCTTTTAATAAAATATTAAGCGAGGTTGCTATGTGGGTATGTGGAACCGGACTCGCAGAACCAAGATTCTCTGCTGTATTAAGTAAGCAATAATCTAAAGTAAATACTTGTTATATTTTCAATAAAAGGGGCAAATTAGCCCCTATTTTTATGCCTTAGTGTTTGGTACGATTATTGTTATTCAAACAGGGTAAATGTGAAGGTATCACCAAGTTTGTAACGAACTTGTAATTTAATGATGTCAAAAAAATATGTCCAATCTACAATTCTTTGTGGAACGACACAGCCTGCGGAACTCGTATCAATATTGAAAGCAATGTCCATATCTTGAAAATGTTGATGTAAAAAGATGCCGTACATGCCCTCTGTAATTGAAGATGGATTATAGTCAAAGGTAGCATCACGATTACCATCACGATAAACCTTGACAGGCCTAATCTGAATTAAGGCATCACTTCCTTTGAATTTACCTAATTGCCACAAACCTCTGTATTGGTTTGGAGCGATGGCAGCCGCACCGCCGCGATCCATAGGATTGAGTAGCCAATGGGTACCAGGATCAACCGTTGCGGGCATCTGAACATTTACAGGCGTAAGTCCGTTATTATAGATAACCCCTAAAATATCATTAAATTTATTAGGGGCCTGAACTTTATTGCGAATAGCATAAATATTCATCGAATAGGGCTGCTCAAAAAAAGCATAGCCCTTTAATTTGTATTCTTTAATCACATCAAGCATGAGTTATTCTAGCGAGGAGTTAATTAACTATTTATTGTTACACTCTTTCGACCTGCACACAGCTATACTGCACTATCTTTGCGACAATCTGGATACAATCGATGAGGCTTATGTGCAATATTCGTACCAGAACCCCGAAAACGTAAAAAAGGCAAGTGCGCTTTTGCTAGATTTCTGGAAATGGTTTCAAGAGGCCGGTTACGTTCAATTGGGGGAGGCCTTTGATGCCACAATGCCGGCAATTGAGGTGTTTACAAAACTACGTATGCAGGCGGCTATGTGTGGCAATAAGGCGGTGTTCGATTTACAGGTTTATAAACACGTCAGACCCTCTTCGGAGGGAGGCAATGAAGACCCGATATTAGCAAGCTTAAACCAACTTTTAACATTGACAAAGAATGAAAAATAGCCTATTAATAACAATATTAACCCTGTTGCTTGTCTGGGGTTGTACCACCGAAAAGGCGGCAGTCAGGGTATTGAAATTATCCCCGGACTCGGAATATAGTAGTAGAGTAGATACAGTTGTAATATCGTCGTATAAATTTGATACCCTTACGAGGTATAGCCACGACACAATATCGATAGATAATGAAAGAATGAAAGTGGTAGTCATGCGAGACACAATAAATAACTATATTAGGATTAAAGGTGAATGTAAAGAAGTTGTAAAAACAGTTCCGGTAGAGGTGATAAAGTATGTAAATAAGCCGGCAGAGTCTACTATGACGTGGTACTCTGTAATGCTTGTAATCGGAGGTATTATTTCTTTCGTATTGTTTGTAATTGCAATAAAACTTGTACTATAATGTATAGATTTGAAGTTGATGGGAAGCCTTTAGTAAAGCAAATAAAATTCTTTGAGGCAGCAATAGAGGCTTTGGCAGGTAAAAATGAATATATGAAGTTCTTTTTTGGTGGTGGTATCAGGGGTGGAAAAACCTACTTATGTTTGTATACTATAATAGTTGCATGTAAAACATACCCAAACCTAAGAGCACATATAATTCGTAATTCACTACCATCACTAATACGTACAATTGTACCTTCTATAAAGAAGTTGCTTATTGGGGTTGATCATAAACATAATGCAAGTGTCGGAAATATATTCTTCAGGTTCCCAAATGGAAGTGAAATTCATTTAATGGCAGAGTCTTTTGATAGCGATAAAGAATTGAATAGATTCAAAGGGCTTGAAACAAATATAATATTTTTAGAGCAAATAGAAGAATTAAATGAATTGACTTATGATATGTGTATAGCGAGGGTAGGTAGTTATGTTAGACCAAACGCTCCATTAGGCGAACCAAAGCCTTTAATATTATCTACGATGAATCCAACCCATGTAAATTGGGTAAGGGATTTGATTTATGTGCCGTTCGTAAAGAATGAAGTTCCGGACGATACTTATATATCGATGATAACTTCAGACGAAACTCCATTCGTAACAGAATATCAAAGGAATAATTGGAAAACAATGACACCGGAGATGTACCGGCAGCATGTGCAGGGAGATTGGGAAGTTATGACAAACACAAAAGCATTCCTATATTCTTTTGATCGCATTAAGCATGTTAAAGAAGATGGGCATGGTAGTATAGTGAATAGGGCTAAGGTGTATTTATCGGTCGACTTTAATGTTGACCCTTTGTGTGGCATACTTGCCTACTACAATGAAAGGACAAACGCCTTCCACGTGTACCACGAATATTACGAGAGTAACACCGATGTACATAAATGGGGGATAAAGATAGCCAAAGATGTAGGAAATAGACACCTACTTATAACAGGAGACGCCTCCGGGAATAACAGAAGCTTGCATCTAAATAATAGAACGATGTACCAGGTATTAGTAGGAGGGCTTCAGGCGGGAGGTTCGCATGTAACCTCTGAAAACATTAAAGTACCTAAAGCTAATATTAGGCACGTCCTTAGCAGAAATATCTGTAATATGGCATTGACGAATTATAATATAACGATCGACCCGAAATGTAAGCATTTAATTGCAGATATAATGAAAGTGAAATCGACCGACGATGGTACGATCGATAAAAGTGATAAAGATTTAACCCACTTATTAGACTGTTTTAGGTATTTAATACATCGATTATTTCACGATAAACTAAAAACTTATGTTGATTAAATTAAAAGGGTATCATTTGAACCCTGATGAAAATGGCAATTTAATTCCTTCAGAACAAAGCTCCGGCGTCGCGATTCCGGCGTATACAGTAGAGGCGGTCGAAACGTTCCCTTTTCTTACAGCGGACATTCCAGACTTTATCTACAATCGCTTTGATGGATTACCCGTTGTTCGTTATGGGGGAGGTTATTATTTTATGGCTGAAATAGCGTTCGATAAGTTGGTAACATTAATAGAAGCAAAAACACTTAATTACAATTAACATGAGTTACGGGCAAATACTATGCGACCCCTTATTAGTAGTCGTGCCAAAGTGTGTGGATACTCTGATTCTTCAAACTTCCGCGTCATCGGAGCCGGTAAAAGTTAGAATTTCAAAATATAACAACAATGTAAAATATTACAATGCGCTTAGCGATAGTGCGGGGCTTATAGAAATCCCGATCGAAGAAGAGTTTATAACCCCGTTCAGTGGGGTATATTTTATAACAGCAGTAAATGACTTAAATGAGCCCGTCTACTCAATAAGCAATCTAGGCCTTCACTTGATGTTACGTCTGGTAATGGAAAATTCAAATGAACAGCAAGGTGGGTTGTATACCGTAAATCAAAATATAGTTTATGTATGTTGTGAGCATCTATCAAGGTGCAGTTGTAATTAATAAACAGATATAAATAATATAAATATGATATTTCAATTTGCTGAAGACAGCGTCAATGTACCAGACCCGATGACGTTATTAAGTGCGGACGACGGCATTCTAACCTACGGGTTTACATCTGGAATAGATGACGTTCCAGAACCATTTACTTTTTGCCTTTGCGCAGAGGGCCCCCTGAATGCCGGCGGGCTTGGAGGCAATCAAATTTGTTGTGATCTCTCCATAACTTTGGGAAATCCAGAAATTGTTAGCTACAATGCTACGACCGGCACCTATCGAATAGAGGTTACAATTACGAACACGACCGTAGGTGTGTGCACTGATCGAGTCGTGCGATTTACTCCCTCCACCGGCCCTTCTGTAAATCTAACAGTTGGGGTAAATTCCGTACTTATCCAAGCCCCTATCGAAGGAGGTAGTGTAGAGTTACATTTTGTCAATGTGTGCAGTGGTGCGGATTATTTAGCGGCGGCGAATTTACCTGGTATTCCGTGTTGCCCGGCAACCTCTGTAATAGACCCCTTGTTTACGTTCGTAAGTCAAGACGGGACAAATCAAAGAATTAGAGGCACTTTGCAGTTTGCATATACAGGAACGGCGGGTTGCGTTCGCTCTAACTATTATGTGAGGGGAACCGGCCTGAATCAACTTCTGACAGTTGGTGCCAATACCTTCGATTTTTTAGTTCCAATTGCAGGCGGCAGTTATATGTTAGAGGTGATCAGTGATCAATGCGCTGATATTGATAATACTTTTACTTTTACTATTCCGGCGGTGTCATGTTGTCCCTTTTCGGTGCAACTCACCTCATTGGCACAAACTTACGACCCGATCGCCGATGAGTTAGATATTGTCGCTACTATTGTGATAACGGAGAGTGGGACAGGTTGTGTAACGGGGCCCTACTCATTCCAATCTATCTACCACACGCAAGCATTGACGGCGGGTTCAAACATAGTATCTTTTAGTGCCCCAAATACCGATCAAAATATTGCAATAGTTATCACACAGGATTGCAGCGGGCAGCCTTTTTCACGGATGACAATTCCAACCACAGAGCAGGAGTGTTGTGCTTTTATAATTGTTGCAGACGATTCCGGCCCAGTCAATGTAGGTGGAACCGTGTTCGAGCATACAATCACGGTGGTTCCGATCGGAGGTAATTGTTACGATAGTGATAACTACGAGGTTGAAGTGCTAAACACAGGTCAAACTATTATATTAGGTGCATTCGACTCATATACATTTACCAGTGATTTAGGGTCGTTAACCGGTACTATAAATTATTACGGAATTTCAGCGTGTGGCAGCGAAGATGATCTAGACTGGCCATTTGGAAGTAGTTGTTGTACTCTAAGCATTCAAAATGTTACTGACGTCTTTCCAAGCGGGCTACCAACCCCTCCTGGCTTTACAAATTATCAAGTAGACATGGATTTAGTGGATTCATGTGTGCAAACTTACGAGGTGTTTATTGATGGGGTTTCGTACGCAACGGGGGTTGGTTCGGGAGCTTATACGGTACAATTCGATCTACCAGAAAACACATCAGGCAGTCGTACTATTTCTTTCGTGAGTGATTGCGATGGGGCAAGTTACGGGTTTATAGCAGTTTGGCAAGAGCCCCCCTGTTGTGCCGTCGGTGGCCTTACTATTACGACCACAAGAATTGCAGATACATTAACAGGCCCTATTCCGCAGCCTACTTATCAAGTTAGGGTTACAGGAGCCGCACAAACATTAGGTTGCGACGTGTCAGACTTCTTTCTTACTTCTAATGTATTTTCAACTCGTCAAATTACACCAGCCCTAATTCCGTCGGTGTGGGGTAATGCTAACTTTACTTTTACTATCGACCCCATGAATCCTCCGGCTTCAACAGAGATAGAAGTTAGTAGTGTTTGTGCCGGAACGTTAGGTACCTATTCCAGAGATCTTCCAGATTGCTGCAGCACAAATCTTGCCAATACACAATTACTCGGAACATTACAATATGTGCTTCCAGATGCAGTTACAGCTACAATTACAGCGGGTTTTGCCATTCCAGCTAATCCTAATAATTGTGTCGCAGAGCAATTCATTCTATCAACTCCACATGGATTGTTTTATCCTATTAATCATGCTATTTACAGCCAACCTATTCTAGTTACACACCCTGTTGGGGCTACTGATATTACATTTACACTTACATCATCATGTTCCGGCGAGGTTCGTACATTAACATTACCTATTCCAACCCCACCATGTTGTCCTTTAGATCTTTCAGTGGTTAGTTTACTACCTACCGGCCGTATCGAAGCCACTTCATTAGGGCGTCTGGAATATACATTAACTCTAGATTTACAGAGTACTTTACCCTCCGGATGCGCATTTACACCTAACTACACTTTATTACATGAGTCCAATGTAAATGATTCATCTATTCCATTGGCAGGGGTTCCGATTACAGCCGGAATTAACACATTTAATGTATTTGTCAAAGCTACTACGTTTAACTGGAATTTAAGGGTTAATTCATGTTGTGGGTGTGCACAATTCGACACTTTAGTTTATGTACCACCGGTTATTTCATCCCTTACAAATTGTTGTCCGATTACTATTGTAGGGGTACCTATTGGCAATCCAATTCCACTGACTTTACATGCCGGCAATATATTTAAGTTTGACGTAGAGTTTACTAATTCTGGAGTTGGTTGTTTACAATCACCAGTTCGATTCTATGCACCGGCATTAAATTACAACTTTACACAGGTAAATACAGGCCATTGTGCAGCATGTACTAAATTTACAATTGGTAATGTTGATATTAATACACCTACTACGGTTTATATGCAATTTCCAGGCCCTATTCCACCCTCTGGTACAGTAATTCCATTAAGGTACGAAAGCTTTTGTTTAGCTTCTATCGCTTTACCTTTTTCAGTACAAATGCCTTAATTACAACTTAGCTTTATATTTAATAGGGGTGTAACAGCCCCTTTATTTAACCTTAATAACTTTATATTATGTTAAAAAGCACATTAAACTCATTTAGATATATATACAACGAATTGAATTACCAACTTAACCGGTTGTTTGGGTATATTCCGGAGGATAAAAATATAGTCCCAGCGTGTATAATTGGGGGTGTTCAGTATTACACCTTTGACAATATCTTTGAATTACCCCACGAGCGTGGATTAGCCGCATTGCAAATATATGAAGAGTTTAATAGTAGAATTACAAGGGAGCAGTTGGTGGTTGCATTAGATTCCGTATCTGAAATGCTAAATAGTAATAAGCTATTAGATGCACATAACCTTATAAACAACTTAAAAGAGAGATGCACTTGGGTTATAGAAGCAGAAACGTTATACAAGTTAGCGAGTGTACTTTTATTTACAAAACGCGAAGACCCTTATAGATATGATGTTAAATATAACAAAGAAAAGGTTAAAAACTGGATAAAGGCAAAAGAATACTCTTTTTTTTTGTCGACGCCTCTTCGCAATTACATTCCCTCACAAATTTCATCTCCGGACGATATAAAGACTTGTTTAGTGGCCAGTCTATCAAAAATAAGAAAGATGCTCTTGTTAGCCCAAAAGCCATATATTCACGCAACTTCTTCGGTAGTATCGAAACAAGAATTGGAATTGCAATTAGCAAAAGTGGAGTCTTTATTAATAAGCATTGGACAATAATGGAGTATTTCGAGTTATTGTATAGACTACATTTAGAATCCGAAGAAATTAAGAAAATTGAAAAGAAATCCAAATTAAAATCAAGCAAACATGGCCCGTGAAATTAGGTTAGATTTTGTAGTAGATAGTGATCAAATAAAGGACGCTACCAGAGCATTAGAGTCCCTAGAAAGTAGTATAAAGGGGGCTGAAAGTGCTTTTGATAAGCTTAACGCGTCCGCAAAGGCCGTCGACGTCGGGGACATTAAAACATTGTCATCTTATGTAGATAAGGCAGGTAAATCTGCTAAAGAAGCAACCAATAACTTTGATGGGTTTAATAATAAGTTAGGTGAACTAGGAAATACCATCGGAAACTTCAACAAGCCCACCGGAGATAGTGTTACCATGCTTGCGGGATTAACAAGCAGGATTATGGGGGCGGCCGGTAAATTGGGGCCTCTTGGAGTAGCATTAGGTTCGGTAGTTGTGGGGATGGCAGCGATGGCTAAAGTTACACAACTAACTTTGGTAGCTATAAATGCCCTAAGCGCTCAATTGGGAGAGTTTCAAAAGCAAATGAATCAAGTTGCTAACTCACTCCCAGATGTAGCTAAACAGGGCACCGGTGCCATAGAGACTGTAACAGCCCTAACAAAGGCGATGGCAGACGTGGCAGGCGTAGAGTTTGATGACGCATTACGAGGTATGGCATCTATATTAGGTACCTTTGGTGGTAGCGCGAAAGAAACCGCAGCGGAATTGGGAGCCCTGTCCCAGATTATGAGCGCTAAGGAGTTTGGCGACGCAATAGATTGGTTCAGTGAATATGACGAACAAATCAAAAAGGTCGGGCTTAGTGCCGAACAGATGCGTAACGTCATGATTAATAGTATCGGAGAGGGTGTGTTTAATGACAAAGCTTTTGACGCACTAAAAGAGTTTGGCATAAGGATAAATGCACTTTCAAATGATGCTAAAAAACAAGTCGCAGGTGCCGGATTGACAGAAGTTGTTACTCAAATTAACTCCGGAGCCATAACAGCCGCAGAGGGGTTGGGTAAAATATCGGAAAGATTGAGACAGCTTAAGGCAGACGGTAAAGATATAACTCCGGTCGTAAGTGCTTTGTTTGCGGCTACGGGTGAAGACATGGGGGACTTTGTAGCCAATCTGGATAAGATGTTAGTATTAGCACCAGAGGTTAAGAATAGGTTTGATGCCTTAAAAAGTGCTGTATCAGATAACATCGAAGCCAATGCCACCCTTAATAAAGAGTATAACAAGTTAACTACAAAGGCATTACCATCGTTAAAATCAGTTTCTAATGAAATGAATGCTACCTTTGCTACTATGAAGGCGGCTTTCTTTCAAATTGCAGGATCTGTAATAGACGCACTGCTTCCAGCCTTTGATTCTATCGGTAAAGCATTAAAAGGAATAAGGGAAGCTATTAAATCTAACACGCCTGAAATCCAAAATTGGAGCCGGATAATAGAGTTTACTGTAACGGTACTATCAGAGCTTTTCTTATGGATTTCAAAAGTAACTTTAGGCTTTGTGAGTTGGGCATCGGGGGCGGAAAAAGCAAGCGCATCTGCTACTGTTTTTAGCGACGTAATTTACGGACTTATCGCAATTATAGCATCACTTTCAGCGGCAACCTTAGACTTTATTAGATTACTCTGGAATCTAGGGGAAGCCCTTTATTATGTATCTACTTTACAGTGGGGGGCTTTAGTCGATCATACAAAGAAGTCATGGAATACAATGTTTAAGTCTATAGAAAAGGTAGAAACTATATTACAGGGACTAAGTAAAAAGAAGTATGATATTAAGCTAGGTGTTAAAGATATTGAATTAGCCACTAAAAAAGCCGGTGGATTAGGGGGTAAAGTAGACGAAGTTGGAGATGCAGCAAAGAAGTCAGCTAGAGAACTATTAGAATTGTTAAAGGTTGAAGAAGCTATCCATCGTCAAAAATTGGCAGCATTACAAGCCCAAATTGAAGTAGAACGTGCAGGTCTTGATAGTCAATCTAAATATAGATTACGCCTAATAACAGATAATGCCCTCGAAGAAATATCATTGGCAAAAAATACAGCTAAATCTAAATATGATTTAGAGATCGATGCAATTAACAGGGTGTTTGCTGAAAAGCTTGCCTATAATGCAAAAGTACTTAAAATGAGTGAGTCTGAATTAACATCTCTAATATCAGACAAAGATAAAGCTTTTGCATATGAAAGAAGCTTGTTAGATAAACAACAAAGTCTTCAAAAAGAGTTAGATTCTACTACCGATAAAGATGCAAGGGACTCGATCAAGAAAAGAAACAATGACCTTAAAGAGCACTTATCTGTTTTTAGTGAAGTTGTAAATGATAAAACGCAGTTGACAAAAGATAGCACATCGAAAGAAATTGCGTATTTTTCTGATATATATGAATTAAGGCAAAAAGAGTTGGAATTGATAATGAATATGAAGATAGCAGAATCTAGACTAGCTTTAGAACGTGCAGAGGGGACTATCAATCATATTAATAATATAAAGGCACTTAACAACCAGCTTGATGAATTAAAAGGGAAACCTTTATCAGGTGTAGAAAATGAAAGGCAAACAATAGATGGGCTTGAAAAACAAACGGAAGCGACTACCAAAGCCTATTACGAGCAATTGACCGCACTTAGGGCGCGTATAAATAAAGGTGAATTATCTGAAAAATCGTATCGTGATACAATTGTAAAATTACATACGGATTATGAAAATAAGATAACAGACCTAACAAGAAAGGGCGAGGAACAAAGGTATAGTATACTTTTGAAGCATATGGATTTACGACGTAAAGTTATGAACGATCAGTTATCTGAAATAACTAATATGTCTGGGACATTGTTAGAACCGCTTGGGAGGCTTGTAGGGGATATGTTAAATCTAGATAACTCTGATAAGGAGCTAGATAAACTTAAAAAACTTGGAGAAGAGGCTAAAAAAACCGCACAGGAAATGTTAGCCTTAGGACAAATAACACAGAAGGAGTTTGATGGTATACTTAGAAGTATAAAGGCAGATGAAACTGTAATTGAGATCGGTAAGATTGGTAATGCCTTAAAAAGGTTTGAGTCAGTTGCAGTCGGTATATTTTCTGTAATGAAAGGCATAAATGATGCAGCAGTAGCTAATATTGAAGCTGAAATAAACATTCAGAAAAGAAAGATAGATGCCCTAAAAGAGCAGAATAAGTTAGAGGCCGAACGTAATAATATAATTCTGCAACGGCAAGCAGTTGAAAACCAACTGGCAGAGCAGCGTATAAAAGAATTAGAGACGCTAAAAACAACGATACCGGTAGCAGAACAGCAGAGGGCAGACGCTCAAATAGAGATTGAACGTAAACGAATAGTTAATATTGAGGCTATGAAAAAGTCTCAAGAGCGGGCGGCTGAAAATAGAGTTAGGGCAGAGCAGCGTAGATTAGAGCAACTTGAAAAGAGGAAGCTTGCAATGCAGCGCAGGGCTTTTGAGATGCAAAGGGCGGCTGATATTATGACTACGATCATGAAAACAGCGATGGCAGTCATGACTACCTATGCACAGTTTGGGTTTCCTTTTGGGATTATTCCGGCGGTGGCAGTAGGTGCGATTGGGACGGCACAGGTTGCAATGATAGCATCACAGAAAAACCCTTATCAAGGCTTCGAGAAGGGTACGCTATGGGTTGAGGGAGGTAAGTTGGGTAAAGATACAGTCCCAGCGATGTTAGCGGGCGGAGAGGCTGTAATACCATACGAAACAAATAGAATGTATGGCACGGCATTAAAGGCAATCTACAATCATGAAATTAGCCCAAAACAACTTAATAATTACATACACGGCACGGTCGATAATAGTGATGTAGTTGCAGCTATTTTAAGCAAGCCTACTACGTCTATTAATATAGATGAAGATGGGTTGCAAGTATATATCCAAAATTCTCACACTAAAACAAGAGTTAGGAATAGAAAGCTTCGTTTATAGATTAAAATGTTTGACTTATGGCATAACTTTTGTAGGTATTTATGTGTATGCGGTATCGTATCTATGGTTAATAAAGGTACAAGTCCAAACATATTAACTTAAGATCTTGTAGCTCAATAGGCAGAGCATTTGACTGTTAATCAAAGGGTTGTAGGTTCGATTCCTACCAGGATCGCTTAATAAATAAAAATAAAATACACGAAATATGGAACATAGTTGGTGGGCTGTATTGAATTGTGATAATGGAGAGTATTTTGGACCTCTTGCGTATGCGGTTGGCCGCCGTCACGATTATTATATTGACTATTGGATGAAAAAATGGGATGGCAAGCAAAATTGGCTGGAGTGCCTGTTGTTAAATACTGCCCCCGTGGATACGCAACGGCTGTTGATGCTTTTAGGCATACATCCCGTGTGCAAATACACTGATTTTGGACAGCAAGTTGAATACTATACGGCCTGTTTCGACCTGGTACATACAACAAAGGACGGTGTTATTTCGGATGTAACCCATTGCGTCCCCATTACTTCAGAAGATTGGCTTGCGCTTGTAAAGGCTAAAAGCAAAGATAACCCACTCTGGTATTCACCAGATTATTAATTAATTCACCGAATGTAGCTCAAATGGAAAGAGCAGGCGACTTTTAATCGTCGGGTTGCGGGTTCGAGCCCCGTCGTTCGGACGGAATTTCAAAATATAGATAGATGGAAAATTATAAAGAACTTCTCAAATATATATTAACGTTCGGTGAAAGTAGAATAGATAGAACTGGGACGGGTACATTTGGTGTTTGGTTTGAAACTTTGCATTTCCAGCCAACAAATGGATTCCCAATGTTACCTTTAAGGTATATATCTCTGAATACCGTGTTTCATGAATTGATGTTCTTTATAAAAGGCGAAACCAACACTAAATATCTAAAAGACAATAAAGTAACTATATGGGATAGTTGGGCTGATCTTTCTGGCAACTTGGGGCCGGTTTATGGAAAACAATGGCGAGATTGGAACGGGCATGATCAGCTTAACACCCTTTTAATAAATCTGAAAGAAGACCCATTTAGTAGACGGCATGTAATAAGTGCTTGGAATGTGTCCGACCTATCAGAGATGGCATTGCCACCGTGTCATTATACCTTTCAATGTTATGTAAAACGAAATAACTATAAGGGGTATAATTATTTGAATAGTAATGAAGATTATTCTTTGAATATGGTAGTACACATGAGATCAAGTGATGTTGTAATTGGATTACCACATAACATAGCAGAGTACTCACTACTATTGCATTTGATGTGTAACACATTGGGGTATGCCTTAGGTGAATTAACATTGACGCTTGGAGATGTGCATATTTATAGTAACCATGTAGACGGAGCGTGGGAAATGACAAAACGTAAGAGTCTAGAACTACCAACATTAAGGATAAACACGCTACGGGAAAAATTAGAAGATTACGTAATTGACGATATAGAATTAATAAATTATAATTATCACGACAAAATTAAATTCCCTTTGGCGATATGACAAAAAATTTAGAACAAATTACAAAGGGCTCTTATCGAATTTATCGAAGCGACTGTGGTAAAGATTACGTCAGTGTAACGACAGCGATTGCGGCATGCGGCGGCTCTGATAAAACGGAGGCTCTGATGAATTGGGCAGCCCGAAATACCAACTATAAGGTACTTCAGGAGCAGGCAAAGTTGTTTGGTACTCTGATGCACACTCTTTCAGAGAAGTTGTTACGGGGGCTTCAGTCGGGGGTGCCCTTTGTGATTTCAGACGAGGAAATAAACGACCTTGTCTGGAATGCCGGCATTTATAATATCCCATACGATGCTGCGTGGGCACTTCGGGTGATCGAAGCTTTCCTTTACGAAAATGTGTCAGAAGTAATTGCTATCGAAGAGACGGTTTACAGCGATAAGTTGGGGCTGGCAGGCAGGATAGATTGTGTCGTTAATTTACATAAATATGGCAGATCTTTACTAGACTTCAAGTTCTCAAAAACCCCCCGGCAATCTCATGATTACGCATTGCAGTTGGCGATTTACAAATACATGTTAAATGATATGGGGTATGGAGTTGATCATACTTTTAATTTATTTCCTAATAAAAACAATAAGATTCAGCCCTACACGCTATCGACCGGTGGCAAAAAAATAAAAGAACGGGAAATAGAGTTAGTTGCAGAGTTAGCAAGGATAAGGCACAATGGATAATAATATATTAATATTTTTGCCGGTAGATGATATAATTATAAACGATTATACTGGATGCGATACCTGGGTAAATCGATACAAGCACCCTCCCTTTACGGAATTACGCTTTTCTAAATTTACGTCAGGTGGTAGAAATTATATAAACAGGGGTACTGCAATAAACAAGCACAAATGGCCGACGGTTGTTGACATAATTACGGAATATCGTGATATAATTCAAAAGTACGACTACGTTTATCTGATCGATAATGACGTCCGTATCGATAATCAAACGCTAACCGCATTTATAAATAAAGTTACCTCTCTAAATTTAGAAATTGCGCAAATGGCGGTGCATCGCACAAACGGTACGCATGCACACCTGCTGCATCGGGGGCGGAAAGGGGTTGTCAGAGTTAAATTTTGTGAAGTTATGGCACCGATAATTCGTACCGACATCTTGCTAGAGATGTACGACAAAGGATACTTGTCAGAAAGTGAAAGTGGTTGGGGTATAGATTACATCTGGGGCAAGTTTTATGAAAATTGGTTGGTTCAGGATTGCGTCATGTACCATACGAAGAAAGTATCTTCAACCCAATGGGTTATGAGTGATGGTAGAACTCCGATGATGGAGCTTGAGGCGATTAAAAGAAAATACAAAATACGGTGAAATTGGTAAATGTAATAGAATTTACAACTAAATACAAATTTCCCTCCCTGAACGAATGGTATTCTGCGGGGAAGTGGGGCAAGCGGTCGAAAGACACTAAGCTTGGCAAGGATGACATTAAAAAGCATCTGGCGAATTTTGTTGTAAATTTCAATTTTGATTTTATCAAGGTAGAATATCACTATCACTTCAGACGGCGTGATTGCGACAACACAATTCCCACAATAAAATACTTGCTCGACTCCCTAACGGATTCGGGCTGGATTAAAGACGACTCTCCTTTGTTTGTGAAGCAGGTTACTTTAATTTATAACGAGTCTTTGCCAATAAATACCCAAAAATTTGTCATAAACTTTTACAAAAGCTAGCTAAAATGAGTATTTATTGTGATTTATTAGGCACCTTTTCGTGCAGCCCTTGCGTACGTAGCGAGGCAGGGGGCATTGATGCCGTCGTAATCGTAACACCGGGCACCCCACTTCCAGACCCCACTGATAAACAGACGTGGTTCGATGCCATATGTAGTGGCCTTGCAGTTCCCATTCAAAAGACACGTGGTTCTTTAGAGGTCGAATCGGTAACAGTACCAGGTTATGGTAGAACACCTACACAGACCATCAGTTATAACTACACGCTATCCATCAACTTGCAGTATCAGTGTGATAACGCAGAGTTCTTTAATCAGTTGAACTTTAGACCTAACCAGTACGAGGTTTGGTATGTTGGTGCTACTAAGATTTATAAGGCAGGTAATCGTGTAGCCTTTAACATTATGAGTCCCATTTCCGAAGATGTAAACTCTTTAGTCGAGACGGTGGCAGAAATTACATGGTCGCAACAAGAGGGCAGCCCCGTTTGTTACGATCGTCCAGCAGACATTTTTGACGGGTGCGACGCTTATGCAGCCCTTGAAAATTGTTTAACTTGTAATCAGGTCGTAGTAGATCTTTGTTAGTATTCCCTTTTTCCTCATTCCTTACGGCAGGTGGGTTCTATACGGGCCCCCTTGCTTTTATTTAACTTTAACAATTAATTAAAATGATAGAATACCAAAAATTAGCGGGCTGGTTTGATTATGAAGATATTTACGATGAATGGGCAGGGCGGTGTCCAGAGTACGGGGATGTAACCATCATAGAATTAGGTGTATTTTGTGGTAGATCGCTTGGATATTTAGCTAACAAGCTTATAGAACTTGGAAAGACTCATGTAAAGTTAGTCGGAATAGATTACTTTAGTGATATTGTAACGGAAGAAATGTTAGTTCGGAATAATGAAAGTTTGCTGTATCGTGGCAAACCTAAAAAAGTACTTAAGAATTATAGTAAAAGGGCGGTAGAAAAGAACCTATCTGAATATCCTAACCTAACTATAATTAAGGGTAATACTTACGAGGAAGTTGTAAAGATACCGGCAGACTTTATATGGATAGACGCCGATCATACATATGAAGGTGTGAAGAAAGACCTGGAAGCGGCAAGGCAGAGCTTGAAATACGGAGGTGTAATTGGAGGGCATGATTATGGTGTAATCGATGGCGTTACAAAGGCTTTCGACGAATTCTTAGCGTCCAGAGGCATAACAGAGGTAGTGGTCGGTAAAGGAAGTTTAGGGCTTGGAAATATACAATTTAAGATAGTATGATATTTACATTAGCATTAGGTAACAGGCAGTACGGTATTATGGCGTCCCATCTGGCAATGTCTATTGTAGATAAGGGTGGGAAGTGCGGACTAATTACAAGCGAAGAAATGCTTAATTCTATTCAAGATAGAGTTAGGTTTTTCGATAAAATTGTTATAATTCCGGACGACGAATATATCATAAACGGTAAAGCATATTGGGGATTGGCAAAATTAAAGATGTATAAGTACTTGCCTTATGGCGACGCCCTATTTATAGATGCCGACTCCATTGTTGGGTTATTTGTGAATCAGTCTGAAATGCTAGAATCCTTTAGTGGGGTTTCGTTTACGGCAAGCTACTATCCAGGCAGCTGGGGAGAGTTTGATTGGGGCCCGCAATGGATGCCTAATAACATGGAATTACCAGAAAGCCTTAGAGGTAGCCACAGGCTCCCGATGGCATTATCGTCAGCGATGATGTACTTCACGAAAGGCGAGTGTACTGAATTTCATGAAAAGGCGGTAGAGGCTCACGAGTCTATTCGGTTGCGGGAGTCGGGCCGGAATTGGAGGTGGTTCGGCAGCATACCCGATGAGTTGTGCTACGCAATCGCTTATCATAATTTTGAAATGCCGAACGTAGGGGATAAAGGGTATCTAAAAGTGTGCAGTCATAATAAGCATATTGATAACATTAAGGAGCTTGACACCAAAGTTATAACCTTTTCGACAGGCAACTTCGATCTTAGCTTTAAGCCGAAATGCTGGTACGAAAATAGATGTAAGTACCTATGTAAGGAAAATAAAGTACCTTATGTACCCTACAAAGACAAAAATAAATTACATCTTAAACCAAGGTTAAAGGCATGAATGAATGGTTAGAGTGGTTGCTCGATAATTTTGACCCCGCAAGTAGAAAGGAGGTTCAGTTGTCAGAAAGCATCCGGCTACACTATGAGCAAGATATAGATCTGGCACGGCAGGTGTTAGGTACCACTTATCCCTCCGAACCGACATTGTTGCGGGAGTATAGGTTAAGTAATATCTATTTTATCACAAAGGCGTATTTTGATAAGGTATATTCTATCATCTATAATTTACGAAACGAGCCCGAATTCGAAGTAGTGTCTAATGGAGAGATAGATGAAGTGTTGTCCTACTATTACGGCATTCCAAACATACTCGATTATGTGTTTGATAAGTTACTTATCTTACTGTTTGTAGACCCCAATGCACTGGTAATCAATGTAAATAAAAGACTTCGAGTAATACGGTCAAAAGATCTTGTCTATAAGGGCATGGGGATGGTCGTGTACAGAGATGCCCCCACGTCCGACGGCAAAGAGGTCTTTGCTTTACTTAGTTACGGCAGCATAATCTATTATGTCAAGAATAATGGAAACTGGGAACAGGTATCTAATTATGAAGTTACCTTCTTGCCAGAAGATAGTTTTTATATTGGGGGGCCCCCGGCAGATGTGGATCAAACCTACTATACTAGTATAATTGGAGGTGCAATTGGAAGTTGGACGAATGCGCTGATAACCTACTCTGATCTAACGTGCAACATGAAACAACATGCCTACCCCGAAAAGTACCGATATATTACAGAGGGCTGTCGTGCGTGTGATAGCACGGGGACGTACTCTGTGGAAACGCAAGAGGGTAAGGTGCATACTATGTTATGCAGGGCATGTAAAGGCACGGGGAAGCCGGCAACTGGGGTTTTTAGTGAAGTTCAGATAGATGTAAGCAAGCTTGTAATCGACAATGGTATCGATGGTACGGCTAAATTGACCATACCCACACCACCAATTGGGTACGTTAAAAAAGATATTGAGACTATCGAGTTCGTTGATAAAAAGTACAAGGACTTTATTAGGGAGGGCTTATCGGCACTAAGTATGGAGTTTCTATCTGAAGTTCCGGAGCAACAAAGCGGTGCGGCTAAATTAGTAGACCGTGCGGAGCTTACCATTTATCTTAAGTCGGTATTAAGTCATATTGCCAATCTAATTAAGAATGTAGGGCAGAGTGTGCATTTTATGGAGTTATACTACCTCCGGCTACTAGACTTTAATTACCCCAATTTATACGAGGCTAATCAGTACCGCGTCCACATCCCAAACCAGTTGGTGTCTTTTTTGCCCACCACTAATGAAGATGTTAGTGGCAAGGCTGAAAGCAATAATCAGGCTATTCGGTATGGTCAGGATGAACAAAATATTGACAAATTGTTCAGCGGCAACGAAGCCAAAAAACAAAAGTTAATATTGTACCTGGACCCGCTAAAGGGAATGGATTTGGCACAAAAATTGCTTCTAAAAGAAAAGGGACTGGTGTCCGCATTTGACGTTTTTTTGAGCGTCCGATTACCCGACATTGTCGAACAGCATATTCGGGATGACGGTTGGGCGTTAAAACGTAAAGATTTTAGCAAAACCAAAGATGCTATTATGTTAATTGCCACAGAAATGTTTAATTCAGTTAATCCTCAAATATGAAACAACCTAATCAAAACTACTATAAGGTCGTAGATAACAATAATATAACAAAGTATGTCCCGGTGCAAGCCTATGAGCGGCTGGAGGGATTGACTCGGGGGTTGCAGACCAAATATAAAAAGATTATGATTGATTACACGGTATCGCGAATTGATGATAAAGTGTATGTTCGTTCGGGGCCAGTCGGTAGCGACATATTTGTCGTTTTGTCAGACGAATCGAAAGTAAAAAAGACAAATGTTGCAGTAATAAATTAACAAATTAATATGAAGTTACGAGATACAATTGCCAAATTAATAGAAACAGCGGCTATCGATGATAAAGATGCCTTGACGGCACGGATTGCAGATGTGCCGGATATTGATTTAGGTGATCAATTTTCACCACTCTACGACGCGGTTGGTAAATTGATTGACTCCAGAGTTGCGCATGAAAATCCGGTAATTGCGGAACGGGTGCGCACCAACGTGATCGGCGAATTTAATAAGGCGCAAATTCATAATTTTAAGGAGGCAGGGCTTTCAGAATCTGAAATCGAAGACCTTGCTAAATTAGAGCCTACCGAGCGTACTCTAGCTTATAGGGATATGCTGGAGACCCGGCACAAGCAGAAGTATAGTGTTACACAATCGGAACGCGAAAAAGAGTTGGAGGCACGGTATAAGGCCGTTGAAGAGGCCCGCGAAAAGGATAAATTGGAATTTGATGCCCGATTGCGAACGCATGAACGCGAGATTGAGAAGGAACAAGTTAATCACTCCTTAAATACGTTTGTCGCGGCCTTGCCTCTGAATACGGAGGTATTTACCAATCAAACACGTGTTGCCATTGCAGCAGACTTAATTCGGCAAAAGGTTCGTGAGTACGGGGGGGAGTTGTGTGTGGTAGATGGTAAATTAGTTGCCCGTAGCCCAAAAGGAGAGTCGCTCTGGGAGGGTAATGTTCAGATGGACTTAATTAAGATTGCACAAAAGGCCCTGACCGAACAGCAATTATTAAAGGCAAAAGTTGAAAATCGTGGCCCCGGCGCACCTCCTCCAATGAAGCCACAGCCGGAAAAAAAGATTAATCGGGCGTCCAGTGCCTACTTAAAATACATTAAATAGTAATAACTAACTAACTTCTTTTATATTATATGAGTTATTTTACCGAGTCCAGTGCCGGCAGTGGGTTGTGTGAAGCGTTGCGTCTGGGCATTGCAGCCGCGGGCGGGGCGAATAATCAGTCATTCTTGCGGCATGATAAGACGGGGCTTTTGCAGGCATTGTTTGATGAGACTAACCAGCCCAACCTTTACCAGCCTAATTTTCGGGGCCGTTCTTTGCAGAGTCTAATTATTCCCCGTATTCCCAGGGCTACCCCCGACGATGTTGGTGATGGGTACGTTTGTAATACCGGAGATACCGTTAATCAGACCGAGCAGGAAGTGGATCCTCGAAATTTCATGAGTTCCGGGTACAGTTTCAAGATCGACCATGCTCAATTGCAAGATTATTGCGAGTCCTTTAGTGCGATTGTTACGGCAGCGGGTTCCAGCGTTCCGGCAGTGCTTGAACAAACTGGCACGGGTGCTTTGAGTGGTACGCAATTAAGGCACTTCAACTACACATTTCAGCTCCTTGTTTCGGGTATCAACGCCCTCCGGACAAAGATCAATGAAAATATCCTATCCAAAGTAACGACCAACGCGGGTATTAATGCGGCCACGGGCAGTGCGTCGCCTACGACCATTGGCTTGTTATCTACTACCGACTTTAGCAAACGTGAGGAAGCTTTGCAGACCATTTTTGAGCACTGGGCGCGTAACTCTGTAAATGGCATGCCTCTGATTGTTGGTAGTGGATTATTCTCTCGATTCAATACGTCGTTTCAGTACGGGTGCTGTAACTTAAATGGATTGGATTGGGACGCAATGCGGGCTGATTCACCTTACAAGTTTTATCGCGACGATAGTATCGGTTCGGTTACGGGTCTCGAAGACTTATTTATTGTATTATCCCCGGCAGAGACGCAATTTGTTTACACGAATCAGGAGATCTTAAATGATAACCCGATGGTAACGAATGGCAACACGACTTACTCCACGGTTACAGACCCCATGGTGCCTGGCCTTACTTACGACTTGCGTATTGAGTACACGTCTTGCGACGAGGATGGTAATTCCAAGCCGTCGTGGAACGTACACGTTGAGTCTCGTTATGATGTTGTCATGACACCCGTCTTTTCTTACAACCCGACCGACAGGTTACATGGTGTCAATGGCGTCTTCCTTTATGAAGGAGTACAAGTGTAGTTTATAAATACATTTTAATTTTCACGGCCCCGAAAGGGGCTTTTTAATTTAAGCCATGAATTGTTTAAGCACATTAGTAGATTTGTCTTTGTGCGGTACTGAAACTTCCTTAATCCGTATTCGGGATATTCCCTTTTTTAACGTTAAAAATTTAGACCACCTTGCTCCGCAGGAAGTTGACAACTGGAAGAATGTGTTGGCAGCAATAACCAATAATGCTTCCGCACGGCTAGAGTCCGATATGTTGTCGGCAATGGGAGTGATACGTGTTAAAGAAGGGAGTGAGTTGTGCGTCGGGCAAATTTCGGGATTAACAGAAATAGATCTGTATACCGGAAGGAACGGTGTAAATCTCGAGCTGAAGCCGTCTACGTATCTTCAGATGGTAATTACAGAGGTTATACTGTATAGTGCGATTGAAGGGCAGGACGTTACGCTATTCGTCGAAATAGACGGCATCCCGATTTACACACAACTTCACACTTTAGCGTATGGCGAAAATATTATACCTCTGGATATAATCATTCCCAGTGATCGTAGAGTCCGGCAGGTATTTGTAGGGTACGATCAGGACGCGGAAATGTTTGTTGTAAATAATAGGAAGTGTGACAATATTTGCCACGATTGCGGCTGTAATTGTTGCAGCGACACCCTGAATAGCGGCAACAACTTTACGGGGGGCATTCAGGTGGTCGGGTTTGTGGAATGCTCACTTAATCAATTAATCTGTAAAAGTGCTACCAAATTACGCAGCCTGCTTATAAATGCGCTTGCGGTCGAATATATTCTTTATTCCGTGGGGACGGATAGAATAAATAAATACACCCCTACTACCACTGAAAAGAAAGATCCTATGATGGTTCAATATGAAATTTACGAACAGAGGTACCAGCAGGGGTTAACAAGGGTGGCAAAGTCGATAAATATTTGTGACGATTGTTGCTTCTCGTGTAAGGAGCCTATTAGAAGTATTTATGTATGTCCATAATCAAATTATGTAGTATGAAAAATCAAGATGTTAATTTTGCTAAAAAAGGAGGAAAGTCCGGCGGAGGAAAAAAGTGCGGCAGTTGCTAATTTAATACAAATTGGCATAGATGTTGTAAATATAATGCGGATTTATTATTAACGGGCCTCTGAAAAGGGGCTTTTAATTTATTAACAAAAATATGTTAAACATTGTAATACTTGGAATAATTTCAGCGGGCCTTAGTTCTTTTTGGATATTGGCTAATAATGACGGGATGATTCTTAATCCCATTCGTAATTTTATCTGGAATAGATTATTTACTTTAACACTGGACGAAAATATTAGAGTAATCCATGAACCTAAATATAGAATTAGTCATTCTTTATATAAGGTAATGTTTTTATGCACTTATTGTAATTCTACCTGGATTAATATTGCCATTACGATTTATGGAATACTTTTTTTAGGCTGGAATCCCTTATATTTATTAGGATTAATTGGAATAACCACCATAACTTTAAGAATAGCCAATGAGCTTAGCGACTGATGCCGTTCGGCGAATAAGAAATATTATCGCGGAACCTCTAAAAGAGATTGATCTGGTGCCCTTAAGTAATCAGACACACACACGTATCTTTTTTGCGTTAAAAGATGTAAATGAAAAAGATCTGATCGAGATTGACCCCACACCTTTATACGAGTCGGGGGATGCCCGCAAGATAACAAGAATTATGCATGACGGGATGTGGGTTACCGACTATTATCACCACATTGAAAGGATGTATAAGACTACCATTTTCGATTTAACCGATCGGGAAATTGATGAAATTGGTAATTTAATCGTCAAAGAAATTGAAAAAACATGACAATTACAGAAACAATTAAAAGTATCGACAATTTAATTATCAATAAGCTATCTTCAGGTCAAAATAGGACAAACGCATGGGGATTAGTTGAGAGAATATTCGGTAATAATGGCTTTGAGATTGGAAAACGATTAGATCAAAAGAAAGACGATCTGGAACGGGTAGTGCCCGATGATAAATGGGATTATTCGTGGTTTCATCGAATGGAATTCGTAAGGAACTTTCAGAGAACCCGAAATTATGGCAGAAAACATCTGATTACAGATAATGAATACCATAATGTGTGTGTTATGATTGCTAAAGCGACAAAGACCACAACTGAATTGGCACATGGAATAGTCAGTAGCTCGATAGCAAATACCAGTAAATGCACACTGAATAACGCGTCCCTTGATAGCTTAAATGTGTCAAGGCAAGAATTAAACCTGTCAAACATTAAGATTAGTGCCGATTTAATAATTATATCAGTTAACTATTACATAACTATCATTGGAGATGAATGTACTCAATGCTAACATAACTATATTAACTGGGAACTGGGAAAACCGGCAGGATAATATAAAGGAAACTAAAGATTTCTTGGAGGGGGCGGGGCATTATGTAATGGTATATAATGGATTTCATGGTAGCCATAATGATATAAATAGCACTAATAGATTAGGTAAGGGGCATGTGGGTTGCATCTTATCGACGATGGCACTGATGGATAACGAGGAAGAAGAAATTGGCATATTTGAGTCAGATGCCGTCATAAATTGCAGTAAAGATCAGTACGTAGAGGTGTTGTCAGCAGCCCCCGATTGCGACATTCTATACTTGTTTGCAACGGACGCGTCGTGGTATGATAGCCAATACCAACTTACTGATAAAAGGTGTAATATTAAGCAAGTTAGTAAAAGTTGGTGGCATTTGCCAAACCCTCTGAATACCACAGCTGTATTTTATAACAAAAAAGCGGTAGAATGTATAAGGAAAAATATGCATCTCAATTTACCGCTTGATCGAATGATCACGGACGTGGCAATGCGTAACAATTTGACGTGGGCTGTAACTGATTTGATTATTCACGGAAATTTCGGCAGCAAAACATTTATAGATAGCGGTAAATAACAGCATAATGACAATCTTAAAGATACTTTTTTACATTACCATAACCTTTTTGTTAATATTTATATTCGATCTTCTCGAATTATGGACTAAAGATGATGAAGATAAATGAAATTTAGCGATATTTCAAAAAGAATAGTTATTACCTGTAAGTCCGTTGAATCTGAATTACGTAGAAGTAATATCGAGCAACTAATCAAAGATATAAACGGCACGGAATATGAAGCTTTTGCCGGTAAGTTAAACGATATACATTCATCTGAAAGGGACGTTATTCATCGAAGCGAAGTTGGTAGGGGTGCCGTTTCTTTGTACCTTACACATCTGGCAGTATGGCAAGCTTATAAAGATGAAGAATATATTGCAGTCTTTGAGTCAGACGCTAAATTAATAGGTAACCTTGATTCGGTTGAATTACCTAAAGTGAATTTCATTTATCTAGATTATCAGACGACCGATGAATTTATGGGTAAAAGACTTAGATCAGTAGGCAATCTAAATAAAGATGTAATTATACCCGTAAGGCCGCTCCGGACTCACGCTTATGTAGTAAGTGGGAAGGCCATGAAAAAGATGTTATGTAAGAAATTGAAATGTAATAAGCCTTTTGATTGGGCACTATTAGATTATTTAAATGGAATAAGCTATGGTGGATTGAAAGAAAGGAACATATTCACGTACATTGAAGATGTGTCTACAATAATGATAAACGGTATAAAACAGTAAACATGGAATTTACATACGATATTAACCAATATAAATATATTGACAATTTAGCAGGACTTGTTGGTAGGTTACCAAAGCAAGAATTATACAGACTTATCAAATGCGCATGTTGTGTAAAGCAATTCCAGACTTGCGGAAGCGAGGGGGATTCACTTATCATTTTAGATGGTAAAAAGGAAATAGTACGTATGACTTTTAGTGAGGCAAAGGTAGTTTTAGATCAGCCGTTCGATAGAAATATAAACGAACTCTTAAAGGCTGTAAGAGATGCAAGAAACTGAAAGACCTGTAATAGCTAAACTTAGGGCACTATGTTTGTATCTGATAGCCTGTGAATATTCAAACTGTCAATGGGGCTTAAGTGTGTTAGATATACACTGTATAGCTTATTTTATGTCGCAATACATAAGTCTAGAAATGAATCTAAGATTAGAATTTACACCTGAAACTAAAGAGTTTTTCTTTAATGATGAAGTTGATGGTATAATATCTGTATTAAATGAAGATCGGCAACTGCTTTATGAAGTTGGGGACATGGATTTTATGAATATAGATTGTAGTTATAAAAAGGAAGCAATCAGGATATTAGATGATTATGGAATCAATGCTGTTGAAATGGTTAACAATATTACTGATGTAATCATGAACTGGCCGCTCTATTTCATCGCGTCCGTGCATTACGCTTATTATACTAAAGGTTGTGAAAATGTGGATAGTACTGTAAATGAATTACAAAGTTGGAGTTATAAAGAGGAAGTAACCCTGATTTACGAGCAAAATATAGAAAAGGCATTAGCCGACGTATTTAAGTACCACGAACACTGGATAAAGCCATATGAATGGGATAAAATATGGAAAGAATTAGGATTAGGTAAATCACAACTAAACGGGTAGCGAAATGAACATAACAGATTACAAACTAGCGTTGGCTATATCAATCGGCACGATAATCGGCAGCATCGGCTCTTTAATAGAGGTGTATTTATTAGCCGAGTATAAACTATTCATTAATATATTTATACTAGTTATAATTGACACGATACTGGGGGTTATTACAGCTTATCGGAATAAGACAATATCTTCTACGGGCTTCAGTAAAGTACTAACTAAATTAGTCGTGTACATACTGCTTATAATTGCAGTCAATCAAGGGCATATAAACAATCCTAATGCCGGCATCATGACACTTATGATATGGGTTGATAACGTAGTATACGGCTCCATACTAGTCAGAGAGATCTTGTCGATCTTAGAGAAAGCTAGCAAGCTGGGAATTATAACATTACCCGCTAAAATCAAAGAGAGGTTGGCAATATTTGAGGATGAAGTAACAAAGTAAGGGTTATGAAAATAGATTATCAAATAGAGTTGCGGGAGGGTAATAGATTACTTGTAATTGGGGACGATGAAGAACCGATGGGGTTGCGTGAAATAGAATTTACTATTATCAGGCACCCCCAATGGCATGGGGTTTTTCCAGAGATTAGTACAGGACTTAAATTTCATGGTTATGCGTACGACTTTATAAAAGATGCCTATTATAGATTAGGTGTAGAGGCTGTAATTCGTTGTATAATTAGAATGACAGATGGAGATGTGTATGAAGATGTGTATGATGGATTGATAGATCTAACAACCGCAGCATTTACACATGAATACATTGAAGTGGATATAGTGCCCAACAATTGCCTTAACACATTTCTAGATAGATTAGATAAGAATGTAAATCTGTACGACGAACCTTGCTTCAATGAATTGACTGAAGATAAAACAGCATTCCGAACGCGATATAGATATGCACCGTATAGCCTTGAAGTTCCGGAGGTAGAAATGACAGGATTTACGGCATTTACATTAGGCGACACCGCCCCGCTATCAACGGTATTTATCTTTGACGGCGGATTAGGCTGTACTCTTTTTATTTGTGATGGGGATGCGATTCCGTGCGGTTATTCAAATTATTGCGATAATAACAACCCTCCGGACTTTAGCGATGATGATCTTACTTACGTCTACTTAAATCAGAACTTCCCTATTACAATTGTAAAAGATGATCTTGAATTATTGCAGCAGCCATTTGTGAGTGAAAAGGTTGTTCAGTGGGCAAGGGATTGTGGGTTTAATGACCATTTAGACACATGGAATCCTTTTCCGATTATCTCACCTTTTGATGGTTGGGAACCACAACTCTGGACTCCGGACTTGAATGCAATTGGTAAAGCAAACGCATGTAAGTGCCACTACTATGAAATAGACTATCAATTAAAAGGGGAGTATGACATTAATATAGGTTATGAGAGTGGTTATCGAGTTGAATATCTTAGAATAACACCAGAGATTGTTCTTAAGTGGGGGGCCTTTGAGCATATTGCGTACACAGGGGTTCCACATTTGTTTACGAATGGTTGCGTTCCGTATGAAATTGGGGACTTCGACCCACTTACTAAAAGACTATACTTAGGTACTTTTACGTTTGATGAGGCGGTATCAATCGTAATAGATTCATGTAATACCCAATTGTTGAATGAAAAGGTTCAAACCAACGACGCTCTGAATATCATGATCAGGTTTAAGGTTGGAGGTATCTTAGAAAATGATATTTTTACAGCCGGCGGGTTTGGTGTTGAAACGGTAACAAGGTTTGAAATTGCACAGGGGAGTATTCGTAGTTCGTGTTCAAAGATGCCTCCGATCGGTAACACGACAGTGAACGCTTATATGATTCACGAGGCATTTAGTCGTATCGTTGAACACCACACTAATAATTGTATGAGGGTAAAGTCAAACTACTTTGGACGTCCGGACAGTCTAGAATGGGGAGATGATGCAGATACCCAATGCCCATCAATATGCGGGTATTATGGTGGATACCCAGTTTACTTACCTAACACAGGGAACCCTTGTAATACCTTTGATTTAACAGATTATCAAACTGCTGAAATAGGGTGCGGTGCGGCCACTACTATAACCAATGGTATAGCTTTACGTCAGAGAGGCACAGAGATGTTTGTTACATTCAACGAACTTTACCATTCTACTAATGCGGTTTTTGCAATTGGTATGGGTTGGACTCAAAGCGACCCTAATAATATTCGTATCGAAAACTGGGAATATTTCTATGGAAACGACGTTATTTTAACGATCGATAACTTAGATCGTTATAATAGTAAATTAACAACAAAAATAGCATACGAGTGGTACTTTAATCGCTTTAGTTTTGGCTATAAAGAATGGTTAAAGGAAGTTTTTAGCACTGAAGATGTAATCCATACGACACGTGAGTACTCTATTCCAATGAAGAATGTGAAAGATGGCCTGGAAAGGCTTTCAGACTTCATTGCAGATTGTTATGCGATTGAATGGCAACGTAGATCATCTATTTTGACCGATAATGGGGAGTTTGACGATAAAAAGTTCTTCATTTGTGTAGGTAAAAGCCCTGATATTAACAACGAAATGTTTGTTTTCTCATCACCTTCCGGCGGTAGAATGGTACCAGACCACTACTTCATTGCAGAACAAGGCATAAACTTTAATGTAAATGCAAAAGAAGATATTCTAAATTTTAGAATTACGCCAAAGTACATCTTAGATCGTTGGTCAGACTATATTTCAGTTTGCGGTTGGACTAAAGTAGGTGCGGATAATTTTACCTTTGCAAAAGGTGAAGTGAACTTTAAGGCAGGGGGTACCGACCTACCAAACCATTATCTTTGTAGTGGAGCGCAGGCATTTGAAGATTCAAACTATTTAATACAGCCGGTTAATATATTCCCAGAAATTGTGGAATTTGAATACCCAATTACATCTTTTGAATTTAAGGTTATTAGAGCCAATCCATATGGTTGTATTTTCGTAAATGGAACGCGGCATCATATCTTAGAGGTTACGTTCAAACCTAACCAGAATAGTAGATTTAAGTTATTAAAACACAATAATATATAATAATATATGAATACAAGTATAACACCGGCTTATTGTGGAAACGGAGGCTTTTCTGGTACGGCATCGGTAACAGGGCCTAGATATGGAGCGGAGCAATTTACAGCCTATCTACAAATAAAGTCAGATGGAACTAATAGTAATAATGTACTCTGGCAATCAAACACAGGACTGGTAGTAGATTTTACCGATAACTTTGCAGTTGAAATAAACTTTGGAGGTTCTTTTTCGAGATTTGTATTCGGTGGAATATCTAGCATTGTAGATAGATATGTATGGGTTGTAATTGTAAGGCGGGGTTCCCAGCTTAGAGATTGGAAAGTATATGTAGATGGAATTGAAGCAGTTGTAGTAAACAGCCCATCATCTGTAACTGATATATCAGGGTTGGCATTAACGTCGTCAGGTACATTTACTTTTCCGGCATTCGGGGGGTATAGAAAGAACTTCTTTGTGATGGACGTAGTTGGTAATGGATATACGACCCCCGACTACACAAATAGTATAATTGGCTTTGCACTAACAAGACCTACCGATTATGGATTATATGGTGGAGTGGGAACTATCACAGGTGTATTTGACAATGACAGGCCAAGTAGATCACTTAAAGTAAATAGATTCCCCACTTTATCAAATCTACCAATTGTAGTAGACAGTCCAAAAGATAGATTAACTAACTTGTCTTTGTGGGGCGGGTGTACATGTGTATCAAATAATACAATATTTACTGAATATGTAGAATATAGCTACGGGGAAGTAACCTTTACATTAAGTGGAGTTCAAGGCACATTGTATCTTAGGCATGTATGTACCGATGGGTATGAAGAGGACTTAGAAGTGTTAGAATTTGTAAATGTGGAAGACTTAATAGATAAAGTATCACGTCAGGGACTAACACTAACTTATAGTTATTCGGAGGGATATTACACACTTAGAGTAGATGGAGCGATGGCACCAGATAATACAATTCCTTGTAGTGAGTGTGGAGTCCGGCATATCCCCTATCTATATACAATGGTAGGTGAATATATGGAATTAAACCCACCGGCTAAAATAGATACCGATATATGTAGTGAATGTGCTGCCGACTATACATGTTATATTTACATGGGTTTCGAGGGCGTATGTGTAAAGCAATTAAAAAGATATAGTTGCATTAAAGATAGTGTCCTTAGATTAGTATCACCTGGTATTGGGTGTCTTGGAGGTATAATTGGTAACGGTTCTTTGCAATTTGACAGCGAACTAGTACCAGCGACGAATGATATACTATCGATCACCTACTATAACGATAATCAAGTTCCAAGAGTGATTAACATTTTCGGTTCCTTAACTGGAAAGAAATTCAAAAAGAATCAAGACATTACAATAACCACAGGCGGACAGGTACGTAAGTTGTTTAGTCAGACGTTCGATATGTACGAACTAGAAACAGATTTCTATTCTTATGATTTTCTTGATACCTTGAATCAAGCCCTAAGTAGTGATAATCTGGCAATAATTCAGAATGGGCAGTGGGTGGGCTTTACGACAGAAGACAGTCCGGAAGTTGAAGACGAGCCGGCACAGACACCAACGCGGGGCCGCTTGAAAGTGATGCTTACCAAACGTAATTTTATTATTAATAACGACTTCATATAAATTTTATGGCAAAACAAAAGAATTGTTGGAATCCCATCAAACAGAGGTTTGAAGAGTGTTACCAGCGTAATAGTGGAACGGGCGGTAAAGGGCCAATACCAAAGTGTTGTTTAGACGGGTGCGGGTTGAATTGTGAGATGTTGGCGGAATTGGCAGCATTGTCAATACGGCAATTGACGGGGGTTGGTTCTTTTTACCCTCCAAGCGATATGGGGGCATTCCTTACCAGTACTGGTATTTTTGATATTTTAATCGGAATGGGGGGTGCGGAGGTTACTTACGATGGTAATGGCACCGGATACTTCTTTAGTAACTTTGTAGATGGTAATCAATTGTTCACTTCCGATCAACATTTACATTTTGAGGTAGAATTAACAACCGCGACGGATTGCATCGATATTCGGTTTATCTTTGACGGTGAATTAGTATTTACCGGTATGGATTGGACGTTTACCTTTACGTTCGATTGGGCTACGATGCAAGACCCGCCTCGTAAATGTTATGGCAATGTGCGTAAATGCGATACTACCGCTCCGGAAGTATTACCAACTGCAATATCTTTAGCAGGGCCTTTGGCGGGTATGACGTCTGAAAATACAGGGGGGGTTATCACATTGGATAATGCCGATGATTGTTGTGAAATTATCCATCTATCAACAAATGTATATAAGATTTACGCATCTTTGAATGATGATGGGGAATTAATACTAACCAACTTAAACTCCCACGACTATTATGGTGATGTTTTAATTTTTATATATACGTCGTGCGGTGTAACCTCCGTTCCAATTCAGATACAAGGTGTAAGTTGTCCTAGTGCCTCACTAACACAACGTTTTCCTGAATATGTACTAATCGTAACAGACTTGAATAATCAATCGTTTATTCGGGCATCCGATATTTACACCTTTAGCGACCCCTCCGGCTGCTGTATTGGTAATATTGTAGGTTTTGTCGACGATGATGTTCATGTAACGTCGGGTGTCAATTGGTTATTTGAAGTAGATCAAACCCAGATCTTTGTTCCAAGTATTCATGTTACTACATTAACCGTAGGGGCTACCGGCTGTGCGCTTAATTTTACAGCCCCTTTTATCGTTGTGAGTCGGGATACGGCTTGTGCGGGTAATGAGGTTGCGGAAGAAACTACCTTAAATGTGTATAATAGTGGTAATCCCTTCATTATAAGCGAGAATGGCACACTTGAAGTTGTGATGGGAACCCCATTGTTTAGCTTTACGGACGGTTGTTGTGGTGGATTAGGCGTCTTTTCGGTGCTTAACGGTTCCGGTGGTGTAGGTACTACTGGCCTTACATTTAACCAACTTGTTTCGTCAGGTACTGGTAGTGTGTATTTACAGGCGACAGGCCCCGTTGGTGTATATAGCGAAGTGTTTACGGTTATTACATCGTGCGGTACCATGACCTTTGATATTGACTATGAGATCGTATAGTTTTAAGGAATAGTTTTTGCAAGTTTATAAGGCCCCAGATGTGGGGCTTTATTATTTATCCACATTTGTAAATTGAACACTACCTATTGCTTACTTTGCAGCATGCCAAAAATTTAACGAATAAAGTATGATAAGTAAATTTAGATCTATTGTAGACACCGCCCCTCTAATAAATCTACCCCTATCTAAAGCTCTTGAAGAATTTAGAACTGGCGGTGAATATGTAAATTTAATCAACCAAATACGTGCCACCCCCGAAAAGTCTGATCAGTATAGTCTGAAGCGTAAGTTACCGGCTTACACCTTTGCCGGCACCTTTGCCGCACGGGCAGTTACAGGGTTATTGGGGTTGTCCGGTTACGTTCAACTCGAATATGATAACGTAGTAGATGTAATCTCACTAAAAAATGCGTTAAATTCAGACAAATACACGGCGGCCTCCTGCATAAGTGTCAGTGGTTGTGGGGTATGGTTACTGGTTAAGGTTGATAATCTAACCTGTGCGCAAGACTATAAGGAGGCATTCAATCAACTGTGCAAGCATTACTCGAATTATGGCGCGCTAGACCTAAAGATTTCAGACGTATCCAGAGTCCGATATTTGTCGATGGATCCACAACTGTATATAAATGAATACAGCACTGTATATTTTTATATACAGCCCCCTACAAAAGAAGAAACCACTTTTATCCGTAATCTTGAAACCTCCGAACCGGCCAATTTAAGTTGGTGGCCCGCGTTCATGGCAAGCGGGGGGTATGGGGGCATCGTAACAGGCAGGCATGATTGGTTGCGCTTTGGGATGGCGATGAAGCATGCGGGGCTCCCTTTTGAAGACTTCGACACCATAAGTCAACAGTCTCCGGGTTATGTCGGTACGGAAGATTGTAAAAAGGTATGGACTGAAACTCCTAAAAATGTAACCGCGGGCACCCTGATTTACTTTGTAACTAAATTAGCAGGGTTTAAGATACCTAAAAATTCGGGCAATTTAAATACGAGCCCCACGGGAGAAAGGGAAACAAAATATCAGAAGATGGAAAGATTGGTACTTTCCGAATATGTGTTTGTACTGAATACTATCCACGACTGTATTGAGTGGCGTCCGGCATCCGGCGGCAGCTGGACTAAATTAAATGATCGAAAAGTAGAGGGGATAACCCATATACTAAATAGAACTCATGACTTAACCGTTGGGGTAGATAAGGTTAGATCGTTTATTAATGGCTACGTCGATAGCCACAATCTATCGCATAACCCGATTGTAGACGCACTGTCATCAGTTCGTGAATTTAACGAATACGATGTCTTTGAAAAGATTGCATTGTGCCTGGGGGCGTCCGATAAATCAAACGTAGTGATGTATCTCCGTAAATGGTTTTGTGCAAGTGTGATAAACATAACCCGAGAGTTACGTGATAAGAGCAATGAGTTGTGTTTAATACTTAGAGGCAAACAAGGCAGTGGCAAGAATACATTCGTCGATCACATTTCAAGCATCTGGAAGAGCGAATATGTGTTAACCCACTTTGGGGCAGTGGACACAAAAGACTTTTCCGAGAAATTGCACAAGGCCGCAATTATTTATATGGACGAATTAAGCGCACTATCGAAGACCACAGGCATCGAAGAAGTTAAATCAGTACTATCACAAAACACGGTATCTTATCGCAAGAGTTACGGGAGGGAGATAAGCGAGTACAAGGTATATGCTAACTTTATTGGCAGCACCAACGAAAGCCATTTTCTTGCAGATCAAACGGGGAACAGACGCTTCCTTGTGGTAGACGTGCCCGTAGACAGAATAGACTTTGCTTGTATGCCCCCCGCCTCACAGATCTGGGGATATGCTAAATATCTGGTACGTACTGGTCAGGAGCACGGGTACTTCAAACATGAGGAGATGCAACGGGTTCATTCGGATAACGAGGCACACGCTATTGTTCGTGATCACGTCCAGATTTTAGAAGAGGTTATCGATATTGACTGCGGCATCCCGATGGAATGTAAGGCACTTTACTTAAGGGACTACCTTAATGAGCTGGTACCCAAAACAACGTCAGCGATAACCTCAAACCGCTTGATGAAAGATCTCCGGAGTCGATACAGCATAGACGCCAAAACACGCAGGGGGGCGTCCGGAACCGAAAAGGTAATCGCGTTCGGGATTGCCAAAG
>RRZU013047597.1_pt1 | contig 49389 bp, 43 predicted proteins | sample 2165561 | NCBI WGS metagenome assembly RRZU01 (sample SAMN10456909, study PRJNA506462) | wastewater metagenome | isolation source: wastewater sludge | place: USA: Moscow, Idaho | reverse complement strand
CTGGTAGATCAACGACAACGCCCGGTTGGGGTCGAAGTCGAACACAAAACACGTTTCCTTGTTGATCGAACGGGTGCCGTCGTCGTTGCGGGTGGTCCAAGGCGACTGCACCCGAAACGCGGCTTGGAAGTACGACTCCGGCGACTTCAACGACCGCAAGATCAGGATGGCTCCCCACTGCGGCACCGTGACCCCGGTCATGAGTTTGCCCACAGACAAGGTGATGGTCTGCTTGCCGGTCTTGGCAGCTCGCGCCAGCATCGCGTCCACCGGGATCTTCGCGTCCGCGGCCCTCCTACCGGCGCTGGCACCGGCGGCGACGTGGACCAGGAAGTCCCGGAAGAACGGATGCGCTGCCAGCGCGGCCTGCATCGCGTGTGCTGAGGCCACGGTGGGCAGGAACCAGACCGTGTGATCCACCGCCGCCGCGAAGCGTTCATCGGTGTACGGGAAAGGCGGCTTGAAGTTGTCGAGCAACTTCTCGGTCGCGGACTGCGACAGCCGCCCACGCAGCAGGTTCAAGAACTCATCGACCCGGCCGGGGTCGGTGAAGTGGTACTCCGACCCAACCTTCTTGGCCTCGAAGAACCCGGACAGATCAAACAAGCCATCCGCGCCTTGGTCGATCGCGGCGGAAGCAACCTCCGACAGCGCGTAGGTGAACATCTGCATCTGCGGCAAGTCGCGGTACGGGTTACGCTCCGGGTCCCGCTGCGCGTCAGAGTCCCACTGCTGCTTGGCGTACTGCTCATCCGGATACGTCCAGTTGTAGATCGCATCCTCGTTGAACTCACCCTCGGTCAACGCCCGAAACGGAGTCCCCGACAGGTACAGGTAATACCGACTGGACAGGTGCAGGTCGGCGCTGTCCAAGTCACTGGTCAGACCGGGTGTGTCGGGAGTGGCCGCGACCAGCCGGGGAGCACCGACCGCGGCCATGTCCGCCACTTCATCGCTTTGCTCAGCCGCGACCTCGGCGGCATTGTCTTCCTGCTTCTCCGTGGCTGCGGTGGCAGGCGCGCACACTTCCTTCGCCGCTCCCTGCCACGCACCGAAGTGGTACTCGTCCAAGACCACGCAATCCCAGTCGATCAAGTGCAGATCGACGTTGTGCTCCTTCACTTCCCCATCGACGGTGGTGCCCAACACGTCCTGGAACGACGCGAACCACACCAGTCGATCAGGAGTGTCCGGGTCGCACGGGTGCTCACGATCGGCGAAGCGCCAGTCCGCGAAATCGACGTGCGACGTCAGGTCGTCGCGCCAGGCGTCACGCACCGCCGGCTTGTAGGTCAGCACCAGCACCCGACTCCAGCCCATCCGCGCGGCCAGCTGGTAGGCGGTGAAGGTCTTGCCGAACCGCATCTTCGCGTTCCACAAGAACCGCGGCGGGTGCGCGTCGCCAGCGTGGTCCCGAAAGTAAGCGGCCGTACGTTCCACCGCCTCGGCCTGTTCCGGACGCATCGGGAAGTCATCGGTGCGGGTCGGGTCGAACGGCCGCCCCGAGCGGACCGCTGCGACCGCGGCGCGGACCTCCGCCAAGGTGGCCTCGACGACCTCGCTGCTGCGCTGCACCCCGGCCGCGTCGAGCACCCGGTGCACGTCGTGATCGGTGAACGCCGAACCGTCCTCACGCACAGCTGGCTCGTCCAGCACCACCACGATGCCCTCACCGCCGGGATACACCGTGCCCGTCTGTTCCTTGATCCGCACCCGCGGATCCGGCCGACCCGTGTAGCCGACCTTCAACCGACCCTGCCCCACGATCGTCGACGACCCCTGCGTTCGGGTCCAGGCGGTGTCATAGCCGGGGGCGGTGTAGACGTAGATTCGCCCCCGATCGACACTCACCCTGCATCCCCGTCCGGCGCCTCAGCCGCCACCTTCGACCCCGGCGGTCGATACTTTCGCCCACCCGGAAGGTGTGTCGCCGGAATCGGGGAATCCAACGACAAGTTCACCGACCGAGGTTTGATGCTCGACTCGATGTAGGCGGCCTCATCCTCGGATAGGCCGAAGTGCTCGTACAGGTCCGCGTCAGTCCAGCGGCGCGTCATGTCCACCATCGGGACGAACTTGAACCTGTCGGAATAGACGTGCTGGGTGGTCTTGCGCTGCAGAACCAAGAAGCGTACGAACTTGGTGGCGAGGTAGTGGGCGTAGTTCTCGGTTTCATCGCGGGTGTCGAACATGCCCGCGATCAAGTAGGTCTGCGTGCACGCCGAACCTGGGGCGAGCGCGATGGGCTCACCGAGGACCACATCCACGATCCGGCCCTCGGAGTCCTGTGCTGTATCCCCGCTACTCGCCATCGGCAACAGGACCTTCCATGTCGGGATCCACTCGTGGTTCTTGTCGATGGCGGTCGGGTCAACGTAGCCGGCCCGGGTTCCCAAGACGAGGGCGACGTCACCTGGGGACTGGCGATCGGGCGTGTCACCGGTGAAGTTGGTGCGCATCTGTCCGAACGGCATCTGAGGTCCGCAGACCGAGTCTCCCCAGCTGCCACGGTGAATCGCGCGGACCTTCTTGATGACTGCGGCGGCGGCGTTGTCGCGGACCAGTACACCGTCACCGTCGCGTAAGTCCCTTGTTGCCGTAGTCAGGATCTGACCGTCGATACGAGTGGACACCGTGCAATCACCATCGTGTTCGCGGTCCCACAAAAAGTAGTTGACCCCACCGCGGATCTTCACGCCCGGGAAGCAGTCGAAGACCTTGGGGTTGTCCACAATCGCCTTGAGGCGCCGGTCCGCCAGCATTCGGGCGCGGAAGTCGTGTAACGCGAACCCGCCCGTGAACCACCGCGACGGAATGATCATCGCCAGATAGCGAGGGTTCAAGTCAATGGCACCTTCAACGAAGTGCTGGTAGATCGGGGCAGCGCGATCATCCTCGTTCTTCAGTGCGCCCACCTGGTAAGGCGGGTTGCCCACGATCACATCGAACTTCATGTCAGCCATCTCTTCCGGTGGGTACGCCCCGTGGATGAAGGCGTAGGCGTAGTTCTCGCGGCTAGTGCCCCGTTCAAGGCCGACCGGTGCGCCGCAGACCCGGCACGGGCCAAGTGCCCGCCTGTCCGAGCTCAAGGGGTAGTCGTGCTCAGCCGGTACAAACGGCAAGTGGCCTTGGGGGTCGGTGAAAGCGGCGAGGCTGAACGGGCTGGTGGCATCGCGGGACACATATACCGACCGTCGCGTCATCTCCCCATGAACTTGGGTTACCGCGCATCCGTAGAGCATGTTCGTGAGGATGTGAATGGCCCGCTTCTCTGGGTCCGGCTCCCAAGAGGCAAGACCGTCCATCAGGCGGCGTGCGACCTCGCGCAGGATCGACCCGGACTTCGTGGCCGGATCCAGCCACTTGTAGTCCGGGTTGGTCCACACATCGGGCGGGAGCAGGTCCAAAAGGGCGCGCGCTACCAGTGGCGGAGTGGGGATCGCATTGCTGGACAGTGCGGCGATCACGTCCAGGATGTCCGGCATCCGCTGCTGCGGTCTCATCGGCTGGCCGGTTGGTGTGGGCGTCTGTGCGTTCATCGAGCGCCTTCTGTGCGCCGGCCGGCGGCTGTTGCACCGGGCATGGTCGCGGCGAGGGCCGTGTAGTGCACCGGCTCAAGGTCCTGGATGCGTTCCTCCCAGAACAGATCACGCGCGGCCGGAGGGACCAGAGCTCGGCTCCACACCCGCCGAAAGCGAGCGCCGTCGACGGCCTGCCAGTCACACAACTCGATCCTGTCGGCGTCGTTGAGCGTGTCCCCAACGACGATGTTCGCCTCGATGATGCACGCGGCCGCGTCCCGGAACGAAGCCGACGGCGTGAGTCCGCGAGCCGCCCACCCCGCGTAGGCAAGCAACCCGGCCATGAGTCGATCGCGCGCTTCCGCGACGTTGCTCGGCGAGATGTCGACGCCGTAGATCGAGCCCACCGCCCGCAGCAGGTCGTGCTCGTATCGCTCACCGGGGTCGGTGTCAGTTGCCTCGATGAGGCGAAGTTTGCGGCGCAGGATTTCCACCAGGAAGTTGCCCGACCCGCAGGCTGGCTCCAGGAACTTCGCATCGAGGGCGACGAACGCCTCTGGGAACTGATCGAGGATGGCGTCGACTTCACGCTGGTGGGTGAACACCTCGGCCAGATCGCGGACTCGATCACGGGAGCGAACCTGAGTGTCAGTGAGGTTCACCGTGGGCGCGTCAGCTGAGGGCTTGGTGACTGCCCCCATGTCGACTCCGATCCGCTATGCCGTCCGACTCTACAAGAGCAGGACTCGCGCGAGCCGCAAGCGATCTTCATCCGAGCGGTGTCGGAGGTGAGCAGGACAGTGCGGACATGCCCGGCGGTTTCCACTCCCCCGAACAGTTGCGCCGCGGCCTTTCCCTGGCCGACCGCACCGGCCAAGCCGAAGTCGCCGCCGACGAGCCCGAGCTTCGGCCGTGCTGGCTCAACGCCACCGCGACCCAGCCCGGCCACGCGCTGGCCTGGCAGCCTGGCCCGAACGGAACCTGGCGAGCCGTAGTGGTGGTCACGGTCGACGCCGACGACGTACGGCCCAGGGCCGTGCCGGAGGCCGGCGAGTAGGGCACCTGCGCGGCCTCGCAATTCGGACAAGTGGCGCGGTTCTCGCTTCAGGGGGGAATGCGCTCCGGCGCGGTGTCAGGCTCCGTGCCATGACCGGTCGTCAGCCCTCGGTGACGTCACAGGAAGTCGAACACCTTGTGCATCGCCTCGCCGCTGCTCACCACCTCGGGGTCATCGCCGTCAGCTGGGTGCCCGGCCGCGGGGGATCTGTCGCCAGGGGCGCGGCGGGGTGGCACGTGCGCCTAGGGCTGGATCTGCTGGATAGTCGGGCTGCAGCCCGGTTCGTTGCCGTCCACGAGCTCGGTCACGTCGTGCTGGGACACGTCGCCCGGCGGGCGGCCGTGAGGCTGGCGGTCGCCTTAGCCGGCATCATGCTGGCCACGCTTGCCGCGGGTGTGATGCTCGGCGGGTGGGCGGCAGGACCTTCCGGCGCGGTCATCGGTCTTGGCCTGGCGGGATGGGTCGGACTGGGCCTGGTGCGAGCCGCGTGGGTGGCCCACACGGTCCGCGGTGAGTTTGCGGCCGATCGGTTCGCGCGAACGAACGGATGCCCGCTGAATGCCACGGTCGTAAGGCTGCTCACCGCAGCAGAGCCACCACCGGCGGTCGTGGACCGGCTGTTTCCTTCCCATCCGTCGTGGGACCGGCGGATGAGGGTCAGTGCTTGACCTGCTTGTGGTTCGCGGGAGCAGGTGGCGGTCCCGCCGTGGCCACGTCGAGCGCGGCGAGCACACCCAGCAGTAGCGACGCGGCCGTGACCACGGCCACGATGACACGGGCGGCCGCCACCCGCCACGTCCAGGGGACGGGCACGATCCAGCGCAGCGCGAACAAAGTGACCGTTGACACGATCAGGCCGACGGCCACGACCAGGACGCCGAGGCCGACGGCGCGCATCGGCATCGGTGACAGCAGCAGCCAGATCCCCGCGAAGTTCACCACGAAGCCGAGCAGGCCCAGCCACAGCCAACGGCGTGGGTCGATCCACTCCCACAGCCGCTGACCGCGCGGCCGCCGCACCACCGCGAACGCAGCCGGGGCGGGGTCCGGTGCTGGGGGCACGTGGTAGACCCAGTGCTCGACCACCACCCGCTGCGGCTCCACAGGCATCGGTTGCGGCGGGTCGCTCGGGGTCGCTACCGCCGCCTCGACGGTCCCTACTGAGGGCGGTCCGCCGTCACTGGTGAACCACTCGGCCGGCGGGTACAGCGGTTCTTCGTCCATGGCCCGGGATCCTTTCAGCACCCTCCGACAGGTTCAGCACGCCTTACGCAGCGGAGTGTTGTTGAACAGCCAGTGCCGCGGGTCCATGGGGACTTCCCGCAGGTCGGTCTGGAAGTGCAGGTGCGGTCCGGTGGAGCCGCCGGTGGAGCCGACGTAGCCGATCAGTTGGCCTGGCCGCACGGTGGCGCCGTCGATACCGGCGGCGTACCGAGACAGGTGCATGGAAAGACTGCGCAGCCCGCCGCCGTGGTCGATGATCACCGTGTTCCCGCCGCCGCCGTACCAGCTGGTGTGCGCCTTGCCCGCGGCCGCGGCATACACCGGCTGCCCGTTGGGAGCGGCGACGTCCCATCCGGCGTGGCACTTCGAGACGTGCTCGATCGGGTGCATCCGCATCCCCGGGTCGGTCCCGGACGGGTTGTCCGCTTCGGTGCGCCAGTCGCTGCTCTTGGTCGGCAGGACGAACGCCCCGCCACCGTTGGCACCGCCGGGTGACTCCATCGGCGGGCCGGTGCCCTCCTCGAAGGAGACGCTGATGTGGACGTGGTTCCAGTGCGAGTAGTTGCAGTCGGAGTCGCTTTGCGGTCCTCCGATGCGCCACCGGTGCGGCGGTGTCGGTTCCTCGAAGCTGGCGTTCCACAGCCGGCCCCGCCAGATGATGTAGGTGATGCCGTAGGCCTTGGCGTTCATCATGAAGTAGGTGGCGATCTTGTCACCCAACGGTTTGATCGCCGGGTCGGTGCGGGCCGGGTTGGACGCGCAGCCGAGCGGATACCCCGGTGTCGGGGGCATCATGATGTCGACCGCGCGGCCGTCGGGGTGGTCGGCCACACCCCCGCCATCGGCCCGCCACCCGCCGATGTCTTTGATCTGCGGGAACAGCACGTGGGTGCAGCGCATCACCCACAAGCTGTTCTGCACCAGGTTCTGCTCGTTCCAGGGGCTCTTGGGGCAGTCCCCGGTCAGGCCAACGCCTTGCTGTTGGCAGAACGCGGCCAGGTCGGCCTGTTCCTCCGGTGTCAGGCCCTCGACGCCGAGGACGTCCATGTCGTCGGCCGGGGTCATGCCGCGGCGGTCGAAGGCGACCTCGCCGTCTTGCAGGTCGCCATTGCGGTCGTAGTGATGGTTGTTCGGTCCCGGCTGGCTGCCGTACAGGCCATCGACGATGCCGGTGTTGTCGGCGCACACCCACGGCGACCAGCCCCGCTCGGCGTAGATCGCGGCCGCGGCTTTGGCGTTGATGTCCGGGTCAAGTGCCAGTTGCTGCGCCTGGGCAGTGGAGTTGAACTCCACGTCGATCGCGCGCAGCGCCCCTTGTAGGGTGCCGCCGTCGTTGAGCTGGAACAGCCCCCAGTCGCGGGTGCCGTCTTCGTTGACCTCCCCGGCCTGGTTGGTCCACGCGGACTCGCACTTGGCGATCGCCATCGCGTTGCCGACCTCACGGGCCGGGAAGTTCGCCCGCACCAGGCCGCGGACCTCATCCGCCGACAGCCGCCCGCCCGGGTCGGGTTGCGCGGCCTCGGTCCCGCTGGCGGCGGCGCCGAGGTGCTGCTTCAACAACGCGGCGAGCTTGTTCATCTGCTCTACGTGCGCGGCGTCGCCGTCGGTCTGGGTCACCGCCGGGCCGACGCTGTCGGTGATGATCGCCACCGCATACCCGCCCACGATGCCCATCTGCCGGGTCTCGGACTCCCGCGTCAGCCAGCCGCCCTTGAACGCGGTCGCCCCGATCGTGCCCAGCCCCCAGCTGTGCTGCGGGATCGGCCGCATCGTGGCCAGCAGGTAGCGGCTTGCCTGCCTGGATACGACGTCGCCGGCCGCCAGCGCGGCCATGAACCGCACCTGTTTGCGGGCGGTCCAGGTCATGCCGCCTTCGTTGCTGTCCGGGGCGGTGGTGTGACGGTCCCCGATCGAGCGCAGGATCCGGGTGATCGCCGACCCGGAGCTGCCCGGGATAGCGGCGCGGATCGCCAGCAGCGCGTCCATGTCCGACGCCGTCAACGCAGCGGTGATCAGCTCTCGTTGCGCGGCGGTCAGCCGGTCGGGGTCGCCGCGACCCACAGTGTCGATCAACGCGGCCGCGACCAACACTTTCGACGTCGACCACGCCTTGTTCGACGACACATCCCCGAGCACGGTCACGTCGTCGGGGTGCGCCAGCGGCGCGAACACGATCTGGTTGCGGGTGTCGGCGGCCAGGTCGTCGAGGGCGGCAGGGTCGTCGCCGGCGGTGTTCTGCGCACACATCTCGGCGGCCCACGCGGCCGTGGACCCGAACCCCACCGTCATCCCCACGACCAGCAGCACGGCTGCGGTGACCACCGACACCACCCCGATCAGCAGCGGCTTCACCGGCTGGCCTGCGGGACGGCCGCCGGGTCGTGGCAGCGCGGGATGGACCCGCGGCTGTGGGTGTCCTTGCAGCCGCGCAGCACTGTGGTGACCCGCGGCAGCAGCCGGTGCAGCGACTCATGCCACTGCACCATCGCATCGCCTGGCGGCTGTTTGGCTGTCACCACGATCCACGCGCCACGCAGCGCCGCGAGCTCCTCCACCACGCCCGGGTGCGACGGCCAGCACGGTGCCACTCGCCGGTCCCCGACCAGTTCGTAGGTGGTCACCAGCCAGTCCACCCACCCCGTGAGCTCCTGCCACTGCTGGGGGGTCGCCGTCTCGGCCCACGCCGCCAGCTGCCCAGCGGCGGCCTCGGCTTGTCCCACTCGTTCAGCCAACGCGTCCAGCGCGGCGGTGCGTTCCTCGATCTCAGCGACCAGCGCCTTGCCCAGGCCGGTCAGGGTCTCGTCCAGCGCCGTCAGCCGGTCATCCAGTTCCGCCAGGACGGCACCGTCGCCAGCCGCAGCGCGGGTCATGTGCGGCTCCGGGCCGCCGCTGAGCGGCGTTCCTGGTCCCGCAGCCGGGCCGCGTCGGGGCGGTCGCGCCAGGAGCGGGTGTTCAGCATCACAGGCGGCCGGTTGCGGAACACCAGCAGCGCGTTGCCGTCGGCGATCATGCGGACCTCGTTCTTCGGCATCGCCGGGCGGGTCACCACCTGCCCCGAGCCGCCGGAGCGGGCCCCGGCCCAGTCATAGCTGGGGGTGTACCGCTCGAGCTCGACCTCCCCGATCAGGTCGCTGTACCGCAGCAGCGTGTCCGGGTCGGAGATGCCGCCGCGCACCAGCTCCGCGGACATGTTGTCGAACAACGCCCTGCCGCGGTGCTCGCCGTAGCGGTCCAGCGATTGGCGCAGCGACTGCAACGCCAGCAGCGACGTCAGCCCGTACTTGCGGGAGTCGGCGGCCAGTTCCGGCAGTTTCGGCAGCGGTGAGACGTTGGCGATCTCGTCGCCGATCAACCGGATCGGCGGGTCCAGCCGGCGGGTCGGCAGCCGGCGCGCGCAGCGTTTGATCGCGTCGGTGACCTCCTGCAGCAGCATCGTGCATAACGGGGCCACGTTGGTCATCGCCGACCCGTCAGCCAGTAGCACCAACGTGTCTTTGCTCTGCACGAACGTGTCGGGGTCGAACACGTCCACCCCATGCCGTGGGGTCACCCACGCCAGCACGTCACCCAACACCAGCGGCTCCACCGCTTGCGCCAGCGTGGCCCTCGTCGAGGCCGTGGTGCCTTCGGCGCCGCTGGCGGTGTTGCGCAGCATGCTTGCCCACATCCGTTCGGCGTCGGGGTGGTCGGTGAGCAGGTCGGTTGGCACGTGTGCGCCGTCGTCGAGGTTGACCGCCCAGGAGATGACGTCGCTCATCGACCTGTCGGACAAGGCGGCGGCGTGCAGTAGCCGGATCAACGCGATCCCGGCGTTGGTGCGGAAGAACCCCGAGTTCGTGGTCGCGGTGTCGCTGGCACCTAGGCCGTAGACGAACGCCAGGCCGCGGGCGATCGCGGTCTTGCCGGTCCGGCAGCCGGCCACCGGGTCCCACACCATCGGTTCTGGCCAGCCGACCAGGTCCATCGGGTCGAACACCCACACCCGGCCGGTCTTGCTGCGGTGTTCGGCGATCACGTCCAGGATGTCCGCGGAGGTGTCGGTGACGATCAACGCCCCCGGCGCGTCCAACGCCGCCGGGATCATCAGGTCGCTGGTCTTGCCGCCGCCGGTCGGCGACACCACCACGGCGTGGTCCTCCAACGACAGCACCACCTGCTGGCCGCGTTCGGTGCGGCCCACCGGCAACCCCACCTCCGTCACCGGTGCGGCCGCCCGCTGCCGGGCGGTCATCGTGGGGCGGGTCCACTCAGCGGTGCGCCGCGCATACGACTCCCCCATCTGCTCGTCGACCTGATCCGGCCGGGCGAACCCCTTGACCGGTTTGCGCCGGCGACGTCGGTTGCGCCACGCCACCGACAGCCACGAACCGACCACCGCGGCCACGAGCAGCACGCCCAGCCACACCACGACCGTCCAGCCGCTGCCGTCGCCGTCGCGGTAGGTCAACGGCTGCCCGGTCAGCAGGCCCCGCCAGGTCCGGCCCGGCTCGTCGATGTCCACACCCGTGGTCGCTGTCACTGCGACATGCCACGCCACCGCCACGCCAGCCACGACAGCGACGATGGTGAGGGTGGCGCGGGTGCCCGGGGCGATCAGCGGCGGCGGCCGGTCGGCTTGTCCGAACCGGTCGGGGTCACCGCTCATCGCCGGCCCGCAGTGGTCATCGCCTCGTCGGTGTTGGTCAGGCGCACCTCCAGCGGGGAGCGGCGATGCCGCACATGCAGCTCCGGCTCACCACCGATCTTCAGCAGGTGCTCACCGGTGGGCATCTGCTCCAGCAGCCGCGCGGACCCGGCGTTGAGGTTGAACAGCCGCACACACGCCTTGGTGTCCTTGTCGCGGTCCTGCCGGTACAGGTGCACCGTCTCGGCTTCCATGATCATCGCGATCGCCGGGGAGTCTTTCGGGATGTCCCCGGGCCGGTGGATCGCGGCGATGTTGGACAACCCCAGGCCGCGGGCGAGTTTGGAGTTGGACTTGAACAGCCGCCCGCCGGGGCCGTCGACCAGGTCCCAGCCCTCCTCGGCCACGAAGTTGGTGCGGGTGCCCTCATGCCCGTGCCGCAGCCGACCCATCAGCCACACGTTGGCGGCCATCACCACCATCGACGCCGCCGGGCTGTCGGTGGGCAGCTGGCTGATATCGAACGTCGTCAACTTGTCCTGCAGCCGCACGTTCGCGCTCGTCGGGCCGTCGAACAGGCCCGACAGTTCATCGGACAGCAGCGCCTCGATCAGGAACCCGACCCCCAGGCCGGCCTGGTGGATGCGTTCGCGGGCCTTGTCCGAGAACCGTTCGAACGACGGGTCATCGACCCCGAGGCGACCGATCAGGTCGGCCAGTACCGGCACCTTGCCCGTGTGCTCGAAGTCGCGCAGGGTGGCGCGGTGCGCCACCCGCAGCGCGTGCTGCTCCCACTTGTCCAGCGGCCGCGAGTCGTTGGACAGCTCCGCGATCGCACGAAGGAGCCGGAACTGGCCCTTCACCGCCCCGCCCAGGATCTCCGGGTCCATCAGATTGATCCGGGTGCCGCCTCCGCCGATCACGAACCGCAGCGGCTCTGAGCCGAAGAACCGCGTCAGCTCCGCGTACTCGCCCTCCCCGGCCCGGTTCTTCTTGTCGATCACCACCACCCGGCGGTTCGCGAACATCAACGGCCGCAACACGTACACGGTCTTCAGGCAACTGCTCTTCCCGAATCCGATCGCGCCGATCACGATCACGTTCGGGGAGTTCACCCGGCCGGTGGCGTACGCGGTGAACGGGTCGTAAGCCACCAGGCTGTTGGTCAGCGCGTCCTGACCGATCAGCGTGCCCTCATAGCCGCTGGCCTGGGCCAGCAACGCCGGGTTCAACACCTCCGCCGACCGAGACGTCGTCGGCGACGGGGCCGCCAGCGGCGCGTACCAGCCGCGGCGCGCCTTGCCGACCGACCGCCGCACCCGGTACCCCTGCTCCGGTTCCGGAGCCAGCACGTCCACCTGGCCCTCTGCCGCCGGAGGGGCTAGGGACGGCAGCTGCACCGACGCCAGCTCCGACACCGGCGCGGGCTGGCGGTCACGCCGCCGTGACGGCACCTTCATGGGTGTCCTCCTTGCTGATCCGCAACGCGAGCCGGTCGGCCATCAGGCCGCTGCCCGGCCGGTCGACCGGCTTCATCCCGCGTGCCAGCGGCCACGTGCACGCCTGCCCAGCCGCGTGCGCGCCGTCCAGCCACTGCAACATCGCGATCCCGGCATCCTCGGCCGCGCTGTTGATCCGATCGGTCGCGTCGTCGAGCTCGACCGTGGTCCGCGCCGAGATGGTGATGTGCATCGCCCACCCGACACCCACATAGCCGGTGCCCGGCCTCAAATCCTGATACCGCTGATAGGCCGCACCGTGAGCCACCATCAACTCCTCATCGGTCAGCACACCCTTGGCCTGCTGTTCCTCGATCTCGGACAAGTCGATCGTCAAATCGTCGCGGGCCTTCTTGCGGGCCTCGGCCGCCGAATGGGTCTCCAGCTGCACCGACACCGTGCGCACGATCGGGGAGCGCAGCGTGGTCAGCAGCGGCGAGAACCACAGCGGGGTCCGGGCCGCGGTCTCCACCGCGTCGATCGGCACCACCGCCGTGCGGTGCTTCCACGACTCCAACACCCCCCGCGGGTTCGCCGCCGTCACCGTCACCGCCGACCAGTCCTCGTCGCTGGGCAGCCACGGGCAGTCCACGTCCACGTCCCCGACCTGATCCACCGGCCAGCTGGGGTGCTGCAGATGCCGCAGCGCCCCAGCCACTCCCTTGGCCGTCAACGACTGCACCTCCCCCAGCATCGCCGCCGCCAAGTGGTCGCCGACCGCGGCGACCTCGGCGGCCATCAACGCCCGCCACCCGTCCGACCCCGGGCCACGACTGGCCGCCGCCGCGCGGAACCGCGGCCCGATCGGCCACCTGACCACCACAAAATGCCGCTGCGTCAAACCCTCCGCAGTGACCGTGGCCACCAGATCCTCATACGAGCGCACCAACTCCTTGGGCACATCCGGAGCCATCTGCTGCCACACCCACGCCTGATGCGGCACCGGATCCAACGGCAACGCCCGCGTCAGCACCTGGATCCGCGACGGCAACGCCGCCGGTGACCCGTACCGGCCCAGCAGCCGGGAGAACGCGACCATGCCTTCCTCGAGGTACCCATCAGATCGGATACCGCGGACCTGCCCCGACACCGACCACACCGCCGACAACCACGGATCCTCACCAGTCGGCATGTGCCAGGCGATGCCCGGCAGACCGGGCTCGTCCTGCAACCACCGGAACCCCTCCGCCCCGTCCGGGCAGTCCCGGAACGCCGCGTACTCCCGGGCCTGCTGCCGGCGCGCCGCCGTGCCGGTCACCGGCTCCAACAGGTACTCGGGACGGTCGCGCACCGGCCGGAACACGGTCGTGCCGGTGCGCTGCTTCTCCCGCCACGCCCGCTTGCGCCGATGCGCCCCCAACAGCGTCCCGGCGTCGGTCTTGATCGTCGCCACCCACAGCACCGCCGCGGCCACCACGCCGATCAACAACCCGGCGACGCCCGTCAACACCATCAACAGGCACGTCACCACCGCCACGGTCATCAGCCCGTAGCGGCGCACCGGTGGCGCACTGTTGCCGAACACGCTGCGGTGCCCGCCCTCACCGCCCAGCAACCGTGTCTGCATCACTACCCCCTATGCCCATACGGAAGATCCTGATGATGACCCAACTCGTCAGCCGCCGCCGACCCGGTCTTGCGGCTCAGGTCCGCCGTCACCGACGCCAACTTCTTGGTCCCGTCCACGGCCGCCGCGCCCGCCGTCGCGAGCACCGCCAACGGTGCCGCCAGGCCACCGGTCCCGGCCGTTGCGGCGGCACCACCCGCAGCCACTCCAGCCGTAGCGCCGCCCGCCGCCGCACCGCCGCCAGCGGCGGCACCTCCAGCAGCCGCGCCCCCGCCGCCCGCCGCCGCGCTGCCCGCGCCGCCGCCGACAGGCACCGGAGGACGAGCCCCGCCGCCTCCCCCGCCTCCGCTTCCGAGTGTGGACACCCCCGGCTGGGCAGCTTTGCCGCTGCCCAGCGACGGCAGCGGGGATCCCCCACCACCACTGGAGCCACCCCCGCCGTCGCTGCCGGTGCCTGCTCGCGACATCTGCGCGATCTGCGAATCCCCCTTCGATGGCGACCCCTGCTCACCGATCGGCTTGTTCCGCGACGGCATCGGCACCTCACCGCGACCCGGTGACGTCGTGGGCAGCACCGCCGCCCCGAACTTCACCAGCAGGAACGGCGTCAGCACCGCCATGAACACAGCGACCACCGCCACCAGACAGTTGATGACGATCTCCAACGCCGGGGTCGCGTCCCAGTTCATCACCAGCCCAGCGGCCATCCGGAACGCTGCCGTGATCATCAAATACAGCAGCACTTGTGACGCCAGGATCCCCACCCACGTGGCGACCAGCCGCATCCCCTTCTCCCGGCGCAGCGGATGAGCCAGCCACACCAGGCTCAACGGCACCAGCACCCCGGTCAGATACAGCGTCACCTGCATGACCACCAGCACGATCAGCAGCACGATCAACGCGATCACGAACAACAACAGCAACACCACCGCCACGAACGCCCCCCCGGCGGTCTGCACCCGGTCCCCAGTCTCCAACTGGCGTCCCTGCCCGACCTCCTCGGCGATGCGCACCATGTTCGCGGTCGTCTCGTTGATCGTCTGCCCGAACAGCTTGGTGGCCACCGCCTGGCCGAGCGCGGCGAAGAAGTCGACCAGCAGCATCCCGATCGCCGGGCCGAACATCGACCCGATCAGATACATCGGCCCGTAGAACGTCAACGACTTCCACAGCTGGTCACCGGACACGTCGCCTTTCGCGAACTGCACCAGCGACCACAACACGATGAACACGAACACCAGCAGCGAGATCGAGAACGCTACCCGGTAGGTCTCCAGGAACCAGTCCGCGTCCAGTTTCGGCGACGACACCCTCTGCAGCACCGGCAGAATCGCCGACGTCAACGACGTCGCCGCACCCTGCAACACCGACGACAACGACCCCACCGGATCCGTCGCCCAGTTCACCGCGGTTGCCGCGCCGTTCGCAGCGTCCACGGCAGGGCACAACATCCCGGTCACCAGTTGGACTCCGGGGACGTCACAGCCGGGGACATCAATCGCCGGTGTAGTGACGAGGGTCAACATCAGCAGCTCCCCTCGAACGAATGGCCGGACGCCTGCAGCACGGCCAGCGGCTCGGGTTGTCCCTCCGTGTCAACCACGCGCCACTTGCCGCCCTGTGAGCGCAAGTGGGTATAGATCAGGGCGGTTTCGCTTCGCCCGTCCGCCATTGACGTGCCCTGCACGGTCAGCCGCACCTCGGCACTCGAGGCACCGGGCTCCACGTAATAGCGGCCACCCGCAAAGTCCATGCCACCCACCCGCCGCCTCGGATCGGGGGTGGTCGCCCATCCCGGCTGCATGATGCGGTCAGCGTCCATCACTGCCGGAGCCAGCTGCGCTCGGCGCGGTGACGCCGGCGCGACTCCAGCCCAGCGCCAGACCGTGGCTGAGAACTCCGCCGCACCGGCTGGGGTCAGCGCCGCGTTGTCTTGGGCGAACAGGACCGCGTCATCCAACTCGTTGGGCTGTGTCCCGCCACCGAGACAGGCGTGAGCCCCGGCGGCAGATGCGTCACCATTGAAACCGTCCGAAGCTCCCGGAGCTGATCCCCCCGCTGCCGAGTTCTCTGGGGTGGTCAGGCGCCAGATCAGCAGGGCCGCCAGCGCGAACACCGCGACCCCGACGGCGATGTACGCCGTCTTGGGGACTCGGTCGTACCAGGGCAGCGACGGCTGCCAGCCCCGTTCGCCGGTCGACGACGGGGCCTGAGGTTCCTCGGTGAACACGAGATGCCGTGCCGCGTGCTCAGCCGACGACAGTCGTGATCGCGCCGACGATGATCGTCAGCCCGCACAACGCGCCCAGCCCGATCGCGGCATTGACCGCTTCCCGCTTGCCTTCACGCAGGTCGCCCACATGCCCGGACTTCTTCGCCCCCGACATGATCACCAGACCGTGGATCAGGAAATAGACCGCGACGATCAACGCCACGCCCCACGCTCCGGCCAGCAGCTTCTTCCATACCCCGGTGAACGCGGTGCCGAACACCGACGGGTCCGGCTTCACGTCCCCCGGAATGGGGTTCTCCACCGCAGGTACCCGCGCCAACAGCGCCAGCCCAGCCCGTTCCGGCAGCACCGCCGCTACCCCCGCCACCAACTCGATCATGCGATCCTCTCCTTCGTTTCGCTCGTGTGTGTCTCATCGATCACTTGCGCTGTCCCGGCGGCCGAAAGGCTGGCTCGCCCCGCCAGCGCCGCGTGCGCCGCCGCCGCACCGGCGTGCGTCCACGCCGCCACCGACGTCGCGGTGAGGTCCTGCAGCCGCAGCGGCCCGCCCGCCGCGATCGCCGGATCGAACGGCACCTCCACGACCGTGACCGCGCCCGCAGCGCGCAGCGACTGCGCCACCGCAGCCGCATCCCCGGGCTGCGGGTGGATCACCACCGCCACCACCGGAACCCCGTCGCACTCGCGCATGCAGTCCAAAGCCCCGGCCAGGGAGTCCGGTGTAGCCCAGCACGGCACCACCACCACGTCAGCGGTGTCCCGCGCCGCCCGCCACGCCGGATGCAGCGGATTGTTGGCCGTGTCTGTGACCGTCCACGAGAAGTACGGCTGCAGCAGCCGGTGCAGCAGCGTCACCATCTCCCCGGTCAACTCCGGTCGCGGCTGCGGTGACGCCAACACCAGGGCGTGCGACGACTGCCGCGCCAGATAGCTGGCCAGCTGATGCCGCGACCGGATCTCCGGCCGCGGGCGCAGCAGCCCCGAGATACCGGAGGCGTCACCCTCGGTGCGATCCGCCAGCGTGCCCTTCACCTCGCACGCCTCCATCGCCACCACCGGGTCACCAGTGGTGGTCAAGACGGCCGACAACAAGGCAGCAGTCGTGGTCTTGCCGCTGCCGCCCTTCACATTGGCGACCACCACCGTCGATGGCTGGCCGCTGGCGCATCCCGCCAGGTAGTCGCGGGCCTGCTGGAGGCGCTGGTCGCGCCGCTGCCGCTGCGCCTCGCGGCGTTCCGCCGCCGACGGCGCCAGCACCACCAGTCGGCCCAGGACCCGGTTCCACAGTCCGCGCCACCCCCGCGCAGCGGCCGGGCCGGCAACCTTCACCGCGGGCACCACGCTTCCGCTGCCGTCGCGCTCGGTCGGCGTCGGCTCGGGCTGGGTCCCCTCGGGGCGCGTGGACTCCGGTGCCAGCGGGGTCACCACCGTGACCTGCGGCTCAGCAGCGGGTGCCAGCGGCGCCAGGTGACGGGTCGCGGCAGCCGGCGGATGCTCGCTCGACGCGGCGTCGGCTACGGAGGTGGGAGCCGGCTGCGGCTGAATCGGCGGGGTGGGCTCGTCCTGCGGCGCGGCAGGCTCGGCGCGGGCCGAGCGCATCGCCTTCAGCTCCTGCGGGGTGACGCTGGGCAGGTGGAGTTTTACCGTAGCCACGTCCTGCCCGTTCAACGCCGCCCGCTCGGCCGGTCGGCTCTGTGGCTGTTTCGTGGCCGGGGTCACTTCCACGTACCGGGCGAACCGGTCCTGGCCATTCCAGAAATGCGACGCCGCCGCGCCGCCGCCCTTCCCCGGTGAAGTCGTCGCCATGTCGGTCACTCCTTGACCGCGCCGCAGCCGTACAAGATCGCGCGGGCGATGTCGAACATGGGTGCGTCGAACTCGTGCGGAATGCCGTCAGTGACCACTGCTGGCGACTCCGGCATGAACTCCAACAGCTTCTCGTCGGCCAGCGCCATGGCACGCGGCCCGGCCTGCTGCAGAAGGTCGTCACGCACCAGCTGCTCGGTGCCCGCTCGGGCCCGTGACACCACGATGAAGTCGTTAGCGACTCCGTTGGCCGCCGACACGTCGTGCTGGGCTTCCCGGGTGGCGTGGGTGGCGTCCAGGACGTCGTGCAGCCGCTGCATCCCCGGACGGCTCGGCAGCGTCACCACCACCGGGTACACCGCCCCCGGCGGTTCCCGCAGCCACGCCGTCACCGGATCATCGGCCACACCGATCCCGTCCAGAACGTCGAAGCCGAGATCGACGATCACCAGGTCCAAGTCGTCCAACTGCGCCAGCCACTCCTTGGGCACCGGGGTCTCGAACCGGTCCCAAAAGCCAGGGCGGCTGGCCCGGGACCGATCCGGTGACCCCAAGCCCAGCACCGGGGCGCCGCTGGCGCGGCGGCCAACCCGAAACGAAACCCCAGGCACGCTGGTTTCGCTCAACGCCGCGTCAGCCAGGCCACTCGTGGCGGCCAGGTCCGGAGTCGCGTACGGCGGTGCCACGTTCAACAGACAGCAGCGCACCCCGAACGTGGCCAGCAGGTCGGCCATCACCGCCGATGTCACCGACGTCCCCACACTGCGGCCGGCGCCCACCACCGTCAGGAAGACGGCGGTCACGAGCCTGCGCCCCCATCGTTGACGATGGCCGCCAGCGGGTCCGGCGCAGGTGCGTCTGCCGCCAGCTGCTGTATGGCTGCCGGGCTGTCCACGCCCGCCAGCAGCGGGCTGGTCGGGATCTGCAACTCCTCGGCTACCTCGTGAGCGGCGCGGTCCAGCTCCGCTGTCACCACGGCTGCCGGGTCACCTGATGCGCTGTCCACTCCCGCCAGTAGCGGGCTGGTCGGGATCTGCAACTCCTCGGCCACCTCGTGGGCCGCATCATCCACCACCGGTGACGGCGCCGCCGGCCCCGCAGGGCTTTGCTCTGGTTCCGCCGGGACATCCCGCGGTTCCTGGCGCGTCGGGGGCAGCGGCGCCGGGATCGGATCAACCGGACCGGGATCAGGCTGCGGGTCCGGTTGGGGCTGTGGGTCCGGCTGCGGGTTATCCGGGCGGCCACCACCGTCCTCGTCCCTGTCCTTCCCTTTACCGGGGTCCGGGTCGGGCTTCTCTGTCGGGTCAGGGTCCGGCTTCTTGGTCGGTGTGGGTTCCTCGGTGGGTGTGGGTTCCGGTTCCGGGGCGGGTTCCTTGACGGGATCCGGTTCCGGCGCGGGTTCCTTGACGGGATCCGGTTCCGGCGCGGGTTCCTTGACCGGTTCCGGGGCGGGTTCCTTGACGGGATCCGGTTCCGGGGCGGGTTCCTTGACGGGATCCGGTTCCGGCGCGGGTTCCTTGACCGGTTCCGGGGCGGGTTCCTTGACGGGGTCCGGTGCTGGGGCGGCGCCATCTTGCTGCGGCTGCTGGGGGGCAGTAGTCGCCGTGGAGTCATCGTCGGCCGCGTGGGCTGCGGGAACCAGCCCTACTCCGGTCGCGGCCAGCACCGCGGCTGCTGATGCTGCGGCGACTCTGCGCTTGCGGGTGTTGCTCACTTGGTCCTCCTTGGTCACTGGTTCTCACCGAAAAACAGTTCGTAGGTGTCGGTCTGGGTCTCTGGCCCGCTCGTGTACGGCGTTGTGGCGAGCCTCCAGTCAGCGGCTGTCTCGTCCCAGCGCATGGTGACGCCCACCCACGTCAACGGGTTGCTGCCGCCAGTGAGGCCGGTTGGTTTCTCGACCAGCAGCCGCACTACGACGTCGCCGGTGCCGTCGTGCCAGTCCTGCACCTGCCACCCGATCACCCGGTTGCGGGTCGCTGGCACGGGATCACCGGCGTGATGGCCGGGGTTGTTCTTCAGGTACTCCTGGTAGGCCGCGACCCGGTCCGCCATCACCGCCTTGGTATCCCCGGCCACCTGATGCTCGATGGCCGCGGTGAAGATGGCCGGGCCGACGGTGTAGTCCGTGCGCGCCGTCACGTGCACCGCCGCAAGGCTCGCTCCCAACGGGGAACGCTCAAAGCCCGCGACCTGGGTAGCGGTGACCGTGCGCGGGCCAGCCACATCGCTGGTCGGCAGGGTCGCACCCTGGAACTGCATCTGCCCCATCGGGGCGGTAGCAGTGTCGCCGCGGCCGCCGATGGACACAATCAGCAGCGCCAGCACCACCGCGACCGCCACACCACCACCGACGATGGCCAGCAGCTTTCCCGCCGTCATCCGATCCACCCACGACGCTCGCCCCGCCGTCCCCGTCCCTGCAGGGGCGGTCCGGCGCGGCGCGGCGGTGACCAATGCCGGACGGTCCCTTGGCGGTGCTTGTTGGTGGTCCAGGTCAGGCGACGGACCCGAGCTGGCCTGCTCGACCGGCCGCTCCTCCGTGGCGGCGGGCGGGCCGAGCAGATCATCGGTCAGGTCGCCAGCAGCCACCTCGACGGCGGCTGGACCCTGCGGGGCGGGCTCCGGCGGCCATGTCGCGGAAGTGGCATCCCACCCCGCGCGCAGCCGCCGGTCCTGCTCCATCACCGTGCTCATGCGCGACACCCGCCGATGCTCGTTCGCGCGCAGCCGTGCATGTCACGGCGAGGAGTCGCTTCCATACTGGCGAACGCTACGTCACCGTGTTGGCAGACGTCCGAACGGGTGTCGGCGCGGCCATAACCGACCAAACCGGGACGAACCCGATAAGATTCGAGGCAACGGCCGCCTGATCGGGCACCGCTGTATTTCATGTCAGCGAAACCTACGGGGTATTCGTCGTGGGCGCAAGCATCTGGCGAGAGAGGCGGAAGATGCTGGACACGACCGGCACTCGGTACGGTTCGGGATTGTGACCGTCGACTTCGCCGAACGCCTCAACAGGTTGTTCGAGGTCGTGGTCGGTCCGGACGGGCAGCCCTACAGCAACGAAGCGGTCCTGCGCGGCATCACCGCCAAGGGCGAAGGCACCATCTCGCGGGGCTACCTGTCCGAACTGCGCACCGGCAAGAAGACCAACCCCACCAAGGCCCACATGGAAGCCCTGGCCGACTTCTTCGGCGTCTCGGCCGCCTACTTCGTCGCCGACCAGGACTACGCCGACCAGGTCGCCGCCGAACTGCAGCTGCAGACCGCGATGCGCAACGCCGACGTCCGCTCCGTGGCACTGCGAGCCGCTCGGCTCAGCCCCCGCAAACTCGAGCTCGCCGCGAACATCCTGGACCAGATCGCCCGGGAGGAACTCGACGACGACACCCCCGGCCCCTCCACGCAACAGACGTCAGCCGACGACGACGATGCCCACAGCTGACGCCGACGCCGACGTCACCCTGCCCAGCGGGCAACGGCTCGGCATCCGGCACTACGGCGACCCCGCCGGGCAGCCGGTGTTCTACTTCCACGGCCACCCCGGCTCCCGGCTCGACTTCGCCATGGTCGACCCCAACGGCCTCGCCGCCGACTGCAGCCTGCACGTCATCGCCGTCGACCGGCCCGGCTACGGCCGCTCCACCCCACACCCGCGCACCCTGTTGGACTGGCCCACCGACGTCGCCGCCCTCGCCGACCAGCTGTCCCTGCCCCGCTTCGGCGTCTTCGGCTACTCCGGTGGCGGTCCTTATGCGCTGGCATGCGCCGCGCGGCTGCCCGATCGGCTCACCGGGGTGGTGCTCGCCGCCAGCATGGGGCCACCGGACTCCCCCGGGCAGACCACTCCGCCGGGATGGACGCTGTACTCCGGTGCTCGCAGGCCGTTTCGGACCCCGCTGATCTGGGCCCACGGCAAAGCATCCACCCTGGTCCCGCCGCGGGTCGGGGTGGCTATCGCGCGCGCTGCCCTGCCGGCCAGCGACCGGGACGCGCTGGCCGACCCCAGGATCGGCGCGACGCTGATGGCCACCTGGCGCGAGGCCTACGCCGGCGGCACCGAGGGTGCGGTCAGTGACGCGGTCATCTACCAGACGCCTTGGCCGTTCCGCCTGGACCAGGTCCAGCAGCCGGTCGCGCTGTGGCACGGGGAAGCCGACCGCAACGTCCCGGCCTCGGTGGGCCGCTACTTGGCCGAGCAGCTGCCCCACGTGACCGCGCACATCCAGCCCGCCGCCGGGCATGTGTCAATCCTGCAGAACCTGCCGGCCATGTTCGACCGGCTCCGCTGACAGCACCGCCGCTGTCACGGCCGCAGCCTGCGGGCTGTCCATCATGGTGGCGGCCTGCTCCAGCAGCCGCAGATCGTCATCGACGTCCGCGCCGAACACGGGCCATGCCGAGTGGTCATCGTGCTGTGTCTGGCTGTGCAGCGCCGCCGCCAACCAGCCGGCTGTCGCCAGCGCGGCGCGTTCCTGCCCGTTGGCCGCCAGTACCGCCGCCGCCTCAGCGGCCCGGCGGTCCGCGCCCGCAGGAAGTCGCCGGGCCAGCACGTTGGTCCAGTCGCGGATCTCCAACACCGCCCGCACCACCAGCAGCGACAGGTCATGGCGGCTCAGCGCCTTCGACCGCTGCGGCAGCCCCACCAGTGTCAGGTCCGGATCCACCTCGTGCAGCCGGTCCCACAGCGGCCGCAGCAGCGCCAGGGTCCGCGTGTGACGGCCGCGTGACCCGTGCCGGGCCCACCACAGCCGCAGATACGCCGCCGCAAGCAGGACGTAGTTCAGCGACCCCCACGCATACAGGGTCGCCGCCAGGTCACCGGACCCGCGTCCGACGATGGCGACCGCGATCAGGAACAGCCCGACGCCATACAGAACCCCGACGACCAGACAGGCCGTGATGATCCAGGCAGCCTGCCGCAGCGGGCTGGAGTCGAACTGCCGGGCGAACGGCACCACCATCGCCAGCATCACCGCGCACGCCGACACCTGCACCACCGCGTACCCGACCCAGAAGACCCCGCCGGCCGCCGGGATCTCCCATGACGGCATCGGCAGCGGGCCCTGTGGTCGGCCCCCGATCGCCGCGGTCACCAACGCGACCGTCACTGCGGCCACCAGCGCCACAGCTGGCCGTCGCCGGACATACGGCTCGCCGCGCGTCGCCACCCGCACCGTCTCCACCGACAGCCCCAACCCGACCACGCATGACGTGATGAAGACCGCATGCACCAGCGGCCACGGCAACACCCACACCCCCGCCACCGCGCTCAGGCTGTCCATCGAGGCGCCCACCGCGAACACGACTAGCAGCGCGTCAAACCGCGTCAGCCGCCGATGACGGGCGACCAACCGCGCGGCGATCACCAGCCACATCAACACGAAGGCCGCCGAGGACAACACCAGCATCGACACCGGCTCAGTCCTCCATCAGCAGGCGCGCCGCCGAGTGGGCCTCACCCCGGCCCAGCCAGCGCGACCGGTGCAACCCGCGCATCCGCGCCAGGAAATACGTCGCCAGCCACTCCGCCTGCCACTCCGCGTCCAGGTCGTAGCGGCTGCGACCCGCCAGCCGGTACGACTCCCCTGCCTGCCACCCCATCTCCGTCGCGACCGCCTCGTACCGATCCGCCGGCAACTCGGTGACGGACCCGTGGTCGCCGAGGATGTGCACACACTCGTGCAACATCACCGCATCGAAGAGCGGCCCGCTCACCGCCGCATCCACAAAGATCAACATCTGGCCGCGACGCCACGCCGTCAGCCCGCACATGTCCGGATCCATCCCCGGCATCCTGCGGAACACCACCTCCGCGCCCACCCGCTGCGACACCACTGCAACGAAGTCCTCCACCGTCATCAGCGACGGCAACGCCGGCAACGCCAAGGACCGCAGCCACCCCCGCACCTGGCGTCGGGAAGGCGGCCGACGCTGGTCGAGCCCCGCCCCCACTGTCACCACAGCCCCCCTCGCTAAACAACGGAATCCGAAGCAAGCGTAAGTAGCCAGACCTCATCGGTCGACAGCGGAGTCCCCCCGGAACAGGCTGACGGAATCTGATAGCCCTGCCCGGCGTGTCGCGTGCAAGTGCTCAGCCGAGCCGCCATGATCCAAACATGCCTCAACCGCACAAGGGTGACCGGATGCTCGTGCAAGTGCGGCTGCCCCGCGATCAGTACGACCTAGTCGTGGCCGAGATGCGCCGCCGCGGCTGCAACCGAGGTGATGTGCTGGCACACGCAGTCGCGCTGTACCTGGGCATGCCCGACGCCTCGCCGCTCGCCGCGGCCGAGGACCAACACCAGATACCCATGACCGCCTAACCAATGGCGGGACGGGGGCACCAAGAAGGGTCCCCGGGAAAGCAAAGAACCCCGCGGCCCCTCTTCTGTTTGGCGACGTAGAGGGCTGCAGGGCTCCATGACCTAGGAGCGAATATATCCGGCCCCGGAGTGGCCGCGCACCCATTTCCGCCTGACGGCGTGTCGGGTGGTGCGCGCTTGCCTGATTTCACCGACTCGGCTGCCTCGGCAGCGGAGTGGGGCCTGTGCGCGCCGGTGATCGCGGGTCGCGCTTCGATGCGATTGCTGGTGCGCCGCAACGGCCGCGGTGTGTACCCGGCCTCGACGCAGCGTCCACTCACGGGCACTCCCCCGCGGCCGCCGGCCGCGGTCCTGCTGTTCGATGACCGCGGCCAGCTGCACACCCTGGCTCTGGACTTCGACGTTGCCCGCGCGGATCGGCGAGGCGTCGAGCGGGACGCTGCCGAGGCGTTGCAGTTGCTGTCTGAGGCGGGGCTGCTGCCGTGGGCCGATGTCGGGCCGACCGGTGGCCGCCACGTCTACGCCCGACTCCCCCGCCCTCAGCCGGCGCACGTGGTCGCTCGCCTGGCCGCGGCGCTATCGGCTCGGTGGACCGCCCTCGACGTGGCACCGCTGCTCAACCCCACTGGTGGCTGCATCCGCCCGCCAGGAGCCGCGCACAAGACCGATGGCTTCCAACGGTTGGTCTCGCCGCTGGAGTATGTGCAGCGGGCTGTGACGCACCGCCCGCACCCGGCGGCTTGGGATGCGGTGTGGGCGGTCAGCGGCGCGGCCAAGGTCAACCCGCTTCCTGCTACGACTGATGCCCCCGTTACGCCCGATGCGGCCCCAGGTGTGGCCAAACGGCCGCTGGGTGGGCAGTGGCAGGCCATCGCCCACGGCGGCGGGCATTCCTACCCCAGTGACTCTGAGGCCCGCATGGCCGTCATCGGTGGCTGTGTGCGCGCTGGCTGGTCGCTGGCGGACGTTGAGGCCGCTATCAGCGGCCCGTGGTCGCGCGGACCCTTAGCCCGGCACCTGCGCGACAAGTACCCGCAGGGATGGCGAGTCCGGGTGGCGGCGGAGTTCACCAAGGCGCGAAAAAACCACCTTGAATCGCGGGTTCATAGGTCTGTCCGGATTTCCGACACAAGACCTGGATCTACACGGGGGGGCTCCCACCCCACCACCCTGCTCAGCACCAGCAACCCGCATCTGGAACTTCGAAAATTCTTCTCTTTCACCACCGCCTACGTCCGCGATCAGCGACTCACCCCCACCCAGCGTGCTGTGCTTCGAGCGGTGATCTGGGCTGGACTGGTGCAAGGCCGGCTAGTGGTCAACACGGGCTGCCGAGCGCTGGCTGAGCAGGCCGGCTGCCACCTGGACACCGTCGCCGCCACGCTTCACGAGCTCGCCGCGCACGGCCTGGTGCAGCGCCAGCGGGAGGGCCGAGGCCCAGACGCCGACCTCTGGCAGATCAACACCGGACTCGGCCACGACTACCGACCCACCCGGGGCAGGATCCTGGGGTTGCACCCCGTGTTCCGGGTCATCGGCGGTCACCGCACCGCCGAGGTGTGGCACGAGCTGCAGCGCAGCCGCACTCCCCTGACCGCAGACGGGATCAGCACGACCCTCGGCTACGACCGGCAGCGCGTCACCGAGGAACTGCGGCTCCTGGCTGGATGGGACCTCGCCCAACGCGCCGAGACGGGCAGATGGACCCTCGGGGACGCCGATGCCGACCAGCTGGCAGCCACGCTCGGCGGCGACGACCACCGCCAAGCCCAACACGAGCATCACGTCGCGCAACGCGCCGCCTGGCACCGCTGCCTGCTCACCCGCGGCGAGCCCACCCCCATCGCCGGCCAACTCGACTGGGACGCTCTGCTGGCCATCGCCGCACCAGACGAGCACGAGTGGATCCGCGAGCACGCCAGCGGTGTCAGTCCCCCGCCGGCAGACGCGGCGAGCACCGTCGCCTAACGCATGTTGGAGAATCCCCGCTAGCGGCGGCGGTTCGCTTCGGCCAGCCGCGCCAGCGCGTCGTCCCGCGCCGCCTCGGCCGCGTTGATCGCCTGGTCGGCTCGTACCTGCAGGCGTTCGATCTCCTTGTCCGCGCGTGTCTGGGCCTTCTGGATCGCCGCGTCCGCACGCTGCTCGGCAGCCTCCGCGCGGTGGGCAGCAGCCTCTGCGGATCGCTCGGCAGCCTCGGCCCGGGCTGACTCCCGTGTGGCCGCGTCGCGCGCCTGAGCAGCCTCCTGGATCGCCTGATCGGCCCGCTGCTCGGCCTTCTTGCTGGCATGTTCGGCCCGCTCGGCGGCCACCCGATGTTCGACGGCCGTAGCTGCCTCCGCGTTGGCGCGTTCGCGCTCGACTTCGGCGGTTGCCTCTGCTTCCTGGGTTCTTGCGGTCGCCGCCGCAAGCTCGAGTTCACGTGACCGGATGCGTTCTTGCTGCTCGGCGGCCTGCTCGGCGAGCTCTCTGGCCCTTACTTCCAGGACCTCCCGCTGACCACGCAACTCGTCTGCCTCCGCTCGCGCAACCTGAGCGTCGGTGGCTGCCAAGTCCCGGGCCGCCTGCGCGGCCTCCACTTCGGCCAGTGCCGCCGCCGTAGCGTCCTGCGCCGCGTTCGCGGCGGCATTCTGCGCGGCAGCGTCCGCCTCCGCTCGCCGCACGACCTCCGCGGCCTCCGCCTTCACCGCGGCCACCTCCGCTGCGGCCGCATCAGGATCGCTCAGCGCGTCGAGGGACTCCAGCGCAGCCGTGACCTGCTCCACGAGCGCGTCGCGGTGACCCTGAAGCAACACCGGCAGTTCCCCCGCGAGCACCCGCAGACGCGCGTCGGCCATCGACAGCACTCGCTGACCGACTTCCTCGGCGCCGGCCTCGGCCAGCGAATCGGCCTGACGAGCACGGAACGCCGACGCCCGGTTGTGCTCGGGGAGATCGCAGTAGGACGCGGGCCGACCACCGGTGAGCACCGCTGCGACGTGTCGCTGACAGCCGGGGAACTTGCAGATACGAGCCGTAGTAGCCACATCCAAACAATACCCAGAAGTCGCACGAAACGCAACGATACGAAACAGACGAACGAAACGAAACGGAATCATCGGGTTGAGATGACAGATGCGCCTCGGCGGTGCCCGATGCCCCCTTCCCTCGCGGGGGGCGACCGCTGCAGCCCGTTCCACATGGCGATGCAGGCTGAGGTGCCGGTGTGGACCCGCCCCGCCCAACCAAAACTCTCCCGCGGCCCGTCCCCTCCCTCATCCGGAGCTCGTATAGGGCCACTGCCAACCCCCAGCCGTAGGACACGCACTCAGGCACGCACTCACCCACGCACTGCCCCCCGGCAAACCCCCGGTAGGCCGTCGGATCTCGGCGCTACTCGGAGGGGGACGCACGCACCCGCCCACGCACTCGCACACGCAGGCGTCAACTAATGGCCCCCGCACTAGGCCCCGCACAACGCCACGCGGGTAGCCCAGCGTTGCGACACGCCGCCGTCAATGCGTTGCCCCCAGCGTTGCCGCCGCTACTGTCCGGGAGCATGGCCATCGACAACTGCCTTGTAATCGCCCAGGGCAAGGGCGGCGTCGGCAAGACCACACTCACCGCGAACCTGGCCGGACTAGCGGCCGCGCAAGCCGGCCTGCGGGTTCTGGTGATCGACCTAGACCAGCAGGCCAACCTGCGCCGCAACCTCGGCACCCCGGAAGAAGACGGCAGCCGACTGTTCGGCGCACTCACCTCCGGACTGCCCCTGCCCATCATCACCGGCGCGCGACCGAACCTGGACCTGGTGCCCGGCGGGCCGGTCATCGCCGACCTCGCCGCTGTGGCGCTGTCACGCGCACAGCGCGGTAGCGGGGGTTTCGAGGACGACCTGACCCGCGCACTGCAACCCGTGGCCGGCAATTACGACCTGATCCTGATCGACACACCGCCGGGGGAGCGGCTCGTCGTCGAAGCCGCGATGAAGACCGCTCGATTCGTGCTCATCCCCACCGAGATCGACGACGCGAGCCTCGACGGGTTGGCACTGACCGCGACCCGCTTCGCCGCGGCACGACAAACCAACCCCGACCTCACCCTGCTTGGAGTCGCGTTGTTCCGCGTCGAGGCACGCGCCACGCACATCGAACACGAGACCCGCGGCATCATCGCCGACATGCTCGGGCAAGCAGCGCCGGTGTTCACCAGTCGCATCCGGCACCAAGCGGCCGCCGCCCGCGACTCCCGCCGGCTCGGGCTGTTGGTCCACGAACTCGAAGAGCACGCCATCACCGCGCAACGGCAACGGCTGGCACGCCTGCGCCGACACGAGGCCAGCGACACCATCGACCTGCGCACCAGCGCCACCAGCGCCCGCGGCCTCGCCGACGACTACTGGGCTTTGACCCAGGAAGTCCTCACCGCGGTCGCCCGAGAACTCGGCGTCTACGCGGGGGAGTCGGCATGAGCGCCAACACGACCACACCGACCCGTCAGCGCCTCGACACCATCTTCAGCAAGCCCGGTCAGACCCCGAACCCGCCCACCGAGGTACCTGCCGACCTTGCGCAAACCTCAGCCGCGCCAGCTGGCAACGAGGTACGGCCAGTCACCGTGTACCTGCCACGGGCGTTGGGGGAGCGGGCCCGGACCGTGTGCCGGCACCGGGAACTCACCTGGACCGAACTGACCATCGAAGCCGTCAACGCCCACGCCACCGCCATCGCCGCCGCACTGCATCCATCGGCGATCGACACCACCGCAACAGCGGTCGTGCCCGTTCGGCAGTCGCGCGCGGGCGGTCGCCGCGGGCGGATACCAGGCGGCCGCTTGGAGATGCAGCTGCGCCTCGACGGCGCCCAGCTCACCGGACTGGACCGGCAAATCGCGCTGTCCGGTGCGATGAACCGATCCCACTACGTCACCGTCGCCCTGCAACTGCACCTGGGCGAAACCACCGGGCACTGACGGGCGTGTCCCGGCTGCGCCGGGCCGGGCTCTACTCGCTGCGCTCACCAAGCCCCCTGCGCAAGCTCCGGGGTCTTGGCCCTGCGGGTGACGATCCCTCACGCAAGACCCCCACCCTGGCGGGCGGTGGAGACGGTGCGGCCGACGGCCGCGCAGTGCTTGTTTGCCCTTCGGGTGTGTCCCCGACCCGCGCCATTCTTTCTGACCCGGCCCAGAACCCGTCAACGGCGCCGCTTCACGCCGACCCGCAACTTCTTGCGACGCGCTCCTACGTCGCTTGTTCCGCCGCAACAAGTGGCAGCCCGGCTACGGCCCCGTGGACTGAACCCGGCCGGGAAAGAACGGGCGCGGTTATCGGGGACACACCCCGAGCCCGGGCCAGCACCGGGCAGACCGCAAGGGAGCTACCCCATGTTGAGCAACGACACCATCACCGGCCTGATCCCCGTCCTGCCGCGCTTGATCGGTTACCAGCCGCGCAACGTCGCCACCATCGTCGGCATCGACACCATCGGTGTCGTGGCCGGGTGCGCCACCTGGCGCGACCAAGACCACCTCAACGGACAGACCATCCACGGCATCACCCGCCGCCTCAACAGTGACAACCCCACCGGGCAGCCGTTGAGCGTCGCCCTAGTCGTGCTGTGGAACAGCCACGACGACAGCAGCGACCTGGAATGGCTCGCCCTCGACGTCGCCACCAGCGCACACCCCAGCGCAACCGCCGTGACCGTCGTACAAGCCGACCCCGACACCCCCCGGTGGCGGCGTGCCGCCGGAACCTGGACCGACACCGACCCCACCAGCCCCCTGGTCGCCCACACCGTCGCCGACGGAATCCCCGCACCCGCCGGGGAACTGGCCGACCGGCGCGCCGCCTGGCAGCACGACCCCACCTGGGCCGCGACCGTGGCCGGGCACACCGACCACACCTGGATCGGAAACACGCTCACCGCCCGCGCCAGCATCGTCGACGACGTGTGGGCCACCATCCTCGCCACCGACACCCACCCCGAACAGGCCCCCGAAGCCATCGGCACCGTCATCGCCGCCCTGAACGGCCCCTACTGGTTGCGCGACACCCTCATGCTCCGCGCCGCACAGCACTGGAGCCAGGTCGCTGCCACCCTCGCCGCCGCCGTACGCGCGGCCAACACCGAGCACACCGCCAACACCGCCGCAGCCACCGCCATGGCCGCGTTCACCGCAGGCGACGAACTCGCCGGACGCGAGGCCCTCATCCGAGCCGTCACCGCCGACCCCGGCAACAACCTCACCGCGCTGCTCGACCGCGCCGAATCCGCCGGAATGCCCATGACCCGCACCTGCCGCGACGTCATCGCCACCATGCCCGAACACACCACCCTCAGCGTCGGACTGCAATAACCGGCCAGCACGGTGGGGCGGGAACCGCCCGCCCCACCGTGCTGTTGCGCCGCGCAGGTGGCCGCGCCGTTCCACCGCGGCCGCCCACCAGCCCACCTGACCCCCAGCGATCAGCACCCTCATCGACGACGCCGGCAACCCCGGGCAGACATCCAGGAAGTACGGCAGCGCGCAACGGATGGGTGACCGACCACCGACGGCGCCGCCCAAGTTCCGCATGAACCCGGAACTGCTGCGCAGCGCTCACCACGCGGCAACGTGATACCGACGAAACAGACCCGGCTCGGCCCGGCGAACCGCGAAACAGCGGCCGACCCCGATTAGCTCACCGGACTAGCGGCCGCGGCCACACCACGTCCACATCGGGCCGCACCACCGGCAGCCGCGGATCGGCTGCCGCCAACATGGCCGCCAGCCGATCCGTCACCGGCACCACATCCGCCGGATCCTCCGGCTCCCACCAATACCGCATCCCGCCATCCTGCCACCGGGCAGCCGCCCCACCACCCCGTAGCCAGGACTGACGGGCGTGTCCCGGCTGCGCCGGGTCGGGCTCTACTCGCTGCGCTCACCAAGCCCCCTGCGCAAGCTCCGGGGTCTTGGCCCTGCGGGTGACGATCCCTCACGCAAGACCCCCACCCGTTGGGCGGGGGAAACGGTGCGGCCGACCGGCCGCGCAGTGCTTGTTTGCCCTTCGGGTGTGTCCCCGACCCGCGCCATTCTTTCTGACCCGGCCCAGAACCCGTCAACGGCGCCGCTTCACGCCGACGCAAAGCAGTCTTGCGACGCGCTCCTGCGTCGCTTGCTCCGCCGCAAGATCCTTTCCGTCGGCTACGGCCCCGTGGACTGAACCCGGCCGGGAAAGAACGGGCGCGGTTATCGGGGACACACCCCGAGCCCGGGCCAGCACCCGGGCAGACCGCAAGGAGCCACCCCATGACCACCATCACCGTGCAAAGCACCCAACAACTCGCCTGGGCCGACGTCGAAGCCGAATGCGCACTCGGACTCACCATCAGCGACGCCGCCGCCGTCACCATCGCCGCCGCCTGGCAATCCCCCGGCACCACCGGGGCAGCGTTCGCCCAACTCGCCAGCACGGGCCAGGTGGACTCCTGGGCACTGCGCGACGCCCTCAACCACGCCTGCAACGAACTCCTCACCCGACCCGAAGGCACCGGCACCGACCTCGCCCCACTGGCCAGCCTGTGCGCCTGGGCCTTCGACCGCAGCCGCACCCGTAACTGAACAACCCCACCATCGAAAGGAACACTGAAATGAACACCACCCCCACCCTGGAACTGGTCGACCCCGCCACCCTGTTGGTCGACCGCAACATCCGCACTGACCTGCACCTCGACAAGGCCCTGATCGGGTCGATCAAAGAAAACGGCGTCCTGGTGCCGATCACCGTCGTACGCGACGGCGAGCACCTGCGCGTACGCGCCGGACACCGCCGCACCGCCGCCGCCCTCGAAGCCGGGCTCGACCTCGTGCCCGTCGTGATCACCGCAGACGAGGACAACAGCGACAAAGCCCAAGCCGGCCGCGTCATCGGCCAGATCGTGGAAAACGCCCACCGGCGATCCGTCGACGACACCGACACCGTGAACGCGGTCGCGCAACTCGCGGCGTTCGGAGTCTCGGTCGCGTCCATCGCGCGGCGGACGAAACTGCCCAAGGCCACCGTCGAAGCCGCCGCCGCCGTCGCCGGATCAGACGCCGCCCGCGACGCGATGGACGGCCACGCCGAACTCACGTTGCAGCACGCCGCCTGGATCGCGGAATTCGACACCGACCCCGACCTGCAAACCCACCTGCTGACCTCATTGGACCGCAGCCCCTACCTGGCCCAGCACGTCGTGCAGCGGCTGCGCGACACCCGCGACGAACGTCACGCGGTCGCAGTCGTACAGGCCCGATTCACCGACCTGCCCTGGACCGACCGACCGCCACGTCACGACAGCGGCATCGAACGCCTCGATCGGCTCACCGACACCCCACTTGCCGACTGGCCCGAGCGCGCCCTACCCGACGCGATCGACGTCGAGGCGCATCGCGACTGCCCCGGACACGTCGCCTGGCTGGACCGCGACTACCGCGCATGGTGGACCACCAGCGACAACCCCGACGACCCGGAGGCCGAGACCGCCGAGGTCGAGTCGGACCCGCTAGCCGAAGGTGACTACACCTTCCGCATCGAACACGGCTGCAGCCAGCCGCACCACCACGTCGCCCGCGACTACCGGCACCGGGACAAGGCCCACGCCGCCCAGCAGGCACAAGCCAATGGCGAGGACCCCGACGAAGCCCGCAAGACAGAGCGGCGGCGCCTGATAGCGCTCAACAAGGCCGGTGACGCTGCCGCGACCGTCCGCAAGGACTGGCTGGCCACCTTCAGCCGCCGCAAGACCAGCCCCAAGGACGCGCCGACGTTCGTGTGGGACGCGGTCACCGCCCGCGCCTACCCGATCAGTGACCTGCTCAGCGAAGGGCTGCCCGCCCTACGAGCCGCGATCGGCGAGTCGGACCTGACCACAGCCACACCAAGCCGTGCGGCGCACCTGCACCTGTGCACGGTGCTGTGGGCGCACGACGCCGCCGTGCGCCGCGATTCCTGGCGGGCACCGCAACCCCACCAGGCGCACTACCTGCGCCAACTCGCAACCTGGGGCTACCCGCTGGCCGAGGTCGAGCAGATCATCACCGGCGACCTCACCGAACAGGCCGCCTACGACGCGATCACCGGCTAAACCAGACAGTCCGGCGCCAGGCCATCACACCGCTTGGCGCCGGACCGACCCGCCATCACACTCAACCAAGGGAGGACCGGGCCATGACCACCACCACCACCACCGCCGCCGTCGCGGCCGCCTACCGCGACGCCCACTACTGGTACACCGCCCAAGCCACCCACAGCGACGAGTACCTGGCCGCCGTCGCGGCTCGGGGACTGACGACCGGCCAGGCCCGGACCGCTGGGATCGGCTGGGCACCAGGCGACGGCGCCGCGTTGACCGACCACCTGATCCGGCGCGGTCACCGGCTGCCCGTGCTGCGAGACGCCGGACTGTCCGCGCGGCGGGGTCCCCGTCACGGCGACGTGATGCGCGACCGGGTCACCTTCGCCTACCGCCGTCCCGGTGGGGGAGTGGCCGGGTTCACCGCCCGCACCACCCACGACGGGGCGGCGAAGTGGGTCAACACCCCCAGCAACGCCGTGTTCGACAAGAGCCGGCTGCTGTACGGGCTGCACGCCATCGGTCCGACCGCCCGCGCCGTCGCCGTCGTCGAGGGCGCGTGGGACGCCGCCACCGTCACCGCAACCACGGCAGGCCGCATCATCGGCGCCGCCGCCTGCGGCACCCGGTTCACCGCCGCACACGCCGCCACCATCACCGCCCTCGGGCTGCCCGTCATCATCGCCACCGACGCCGACCCCGCCGGATGGGCAGCAGCCGCCCGAATCCACGACGCCCTCGCAGCCGCCGGGCTCACCGACACCGGCTGGCTGGACCTCGAGGACGGCCACGACCCCGCCAGCTGGCACGCGGCCGGTCACGACCTGCCCGCAGCCCTGGACCGAGTGCGACCCGGCAGTCTCACCCGCATGATCCTGGCCAGCCACGCCGACCAACTGCATCCCAGCCGCGGGCCCGCCGCCCAACTGGCGTGGATCCGCAGCCACATCACCGGCCACCTGGCCGACCTGCCCGCCGCGCAGCAAGCCGACGCGATCACCCAACTGGTCACCCTGACCGGGCTGCTACCGCTGACGGTGGCGGACACCCTCACCGCAGCGGCACGCGACCTGCCCCAGGGTGGCGGCCGACTCTCTGCGCCCCCACCCGCACCCAGCCTCCGCTAACACCGCTCCGCAACAGAGCAGCGGCCCGGGAGCGCCACGGGGGAGAGGCGCCTAACGGACCGCTGCGTCATCCAGGGTAGGGGACGGCCCGGGACGCCGCTGCGCCGATACCTGCCGAGAACGTTCGTGCGCCCCGGCACGCGGGGTCCACGAACACCTTGGAGGAAAGAGTGAATCTTCGGTATGTACTCCCGCTGCCAGTGCGCCGCACGGTCACGGGTCCGGTGATCGACGTGAGGCCGCGACGGACCGACCCGCGGTCCGCCACCATCACGATTCTGGATGGCTGTCGCGGACGGTGCCGACCCGGTGCCGACAACCTTTGCCCGCACACGCCGGTGGACGTGATCGAGACGGATGTGGCTGAGGCTCCGCACCGGTGGGTGGTCGACGACCTCGTGTACGTGGAGGCGAGCACGCCGGAGCCCGTCGATGTGATGGACCTGCCGCAGCACCCGGACGAGGTGGACCTGTACGTGCGTCACAGCGCCGTGCTGTAGCCGGTGCCGATCACCACAGGTGCAGCTGGTCACGGTCCAACGCGGGGACACCGCTGGCGCTGGCCTGACGTAGATCACGGCCCGCGCGGACGGCGGCGCGCAGGTCCAGGCTGCGGCCCCGGGCGCCGCGCTGGTCGCGCAGCGGCCCGCCGAGCAGGTGGCGCCGGGCTGCCCAGTCCGCCGCGTTGTCGGCGTTGCTGCGCGGGCGCAGGTGCTCGACGTTTTGGCACAGCGGGTTGTCGCAGTCGTGCGCCAGCAGCGGTGCGGCCCCGACAGCGGACAGGCCGTAGGCCAGGCCCCAGGCGAACCGGTGGGCGATCACCGTGACCGGCGGGCCGGGGGAGATGCGGCCAATCCAGAACCGGCCGTGACCACGGCCGGAGATGGCGCCGGTCCACCACACGCATTGCCGGTCGGATGCGATGACGAGTTTGGCGAGGTATCGGGCGATGACGGATTCGGACTGCAACGCCACCCCGAGCGCAGTCGTTGCAGCAGAGGACGCCGCCACGTTCGCGGCTTCGGGTCAGCCCGCGGCGGCGGGCACGGCCGCAGGTTTGGCGTCGGTGACGTCCACGACGGCTTCGGCAGCCTTCGCCGCGCGGCGCAGGTTCCGCTCGTCGATGCCGGTCAGCGACGCGAGGTCCTTGCCGCCGATGCTGTCGAGTCCGTGCTTGGCGGCCTGCCCGGCTGTCGCCTCAGCGGCCGCCAGGGCCTGCTTGGCGACTTCGACCTGTTCCCAGGCCGTGACCACCTTCAACGCGGCGGCCTCACGTTCCTTCAGCTGTTCCTCCAACTGAGCCCTGACCCGGGCACGGACGTCCTTGGCACTCAGCGGCATCACAGACTCCCTGACAGTCGAACGAACAGGATCGGGCACACCCTACCCACCACCGACGCACCCACCACAAGCCCCAGGCAGCCAGACCAGTCAGGGATCCCGGCACAAGGCACCAACGGCAGGCGACACCAAGCACCCAGAACTCCCACAAGATCAAAACCGTTCCGAGTAAGGTATCACTCGCGTGATACGCGGCCGGGTGCCCCGGCCGAGGGCGGGAAGGAGGTGGCTCGTTGGCCTACGTCACCCGGATCGGGTGCAATCCGGAGCAGGTCGAGTACCGCCTCGACGGCGGGCACGGCTGCGCCAGTGACCGCCAGTTCAGCTACCACGCCGACGGTGGGGAACGGCCGCTGGTGTGGACCGGCGCCGGGCTGCCGGAGGTCGACATCCAGCCGGGCACGCGGCTGACCGCCGAGGACATGGACAAGGCGCGAGCGTTGATGGCCGGGTTGGACCCGCGCACCGGCGAGGTGCTGGTCGAGGCCAAGCGAGCGGTCTACGAGGACGCGAAGGTGCCGCTGACGCCGCTGGTCGCGGCGGTCCAGGCTCGCGCCGAGACGCGGGGAGTGGCGGCGCATGAGTTGCTGGCCGGAAGCGGCGGCAAGTGGGTCAAGGCGTACGCCCGCGCCGAGCGGGCCGTCGCCGCGAAGGGGGAGGGGGCGCGGCTGCGCGCCGACGAAGCCGGCGCGATCGCCGACGCCGCCGGGGTTGACGTGGCGGGCGTGTGGGGCGATGCCGCCTACCAGGAGGCCGTGGCGAACCTGACCGAGGTGCGCACCGTCACCGACCCGGACGGGTCGGCGAGGGCTCAGATCGTGCCCCGACGGCGGCTGGTCGGCAACGCCGGCTACGACGTCACCTTCACGCTGCCAAAGAGCATGAGCCTGCTGATGGCGTTCGCCGACGAGGACACCGCGATGGCATTGGAGCAGCGCTACCAGGCCCGCATCAGTGACACGTTCGACTGGCTGGAAGCCCAGACCGCCTACGGGATGCGGGGGCATCACGGCGATGGCCAAGCCGCTGACACGGTGGCCACATCGGGGTTCCTGGGGTGGTCGATGGTGCACCGATCAGCGCGGCCGGTCGGTGATGCCGATGTCGGGGATCCGCACTGGCATGTGCACGTCACGGTGGCGAACATGGCCAAGGGCACCGACGACAAGTGGTCCACCGTCGCCGCGGGCGGCCGTGACCTGATGCGGCACGCTCCGGCGGCCGACCAGGTGTTGAAGGCGCTAGTGCGTCACGACCTGGCCACCCAGTTCGGGGTGAGGTTCGCCCGCTCGCAACGCACCGGCAGCTGGGAGGTCGCGGCGATCCCGGACGAGACGATCCGGGTGTTCTCCAAACGCGGCCTGTCGATCGAGGCCATGCTCACCGACCTCGGCTTCGACCCCAAGACCGCCAGCCGGGCCGCCAAGGAGGCCGCCAAACGGCACACCAAACAGGCCAAGACCGAAGTCACCGCCGAGCCCGACGAGACGCTGCGCAGCATCTGGCAGCGGGAAGCCCAAGCCCACGGGTTCGACCCGCAGCAGCTGGCCGACCAGGCGCTGGGGCAAGGGGACTGGCGCGCGAAAGTGCCGCCCCCGGCGGCCGTGGTCGCCGAGCAGATCGGGGCCAGCATCGTCGACCCCGACACCGGAGTGACCGGGTCGATGCGGCGGTTCACCCGGGTCGAGGCGCTGGCCTCGGTAGCCGAGGCGATGCCGCAAGGCGCCGCCAGCCTCGCTGAGATCGAGGCCGTCACCGACGAGGTGCTGGCCCGCCACGGCATCGTCGCGCTGGACGACGACGAGGCCCCCGAAGTGGTCCGAGGCCGCGGCGCCGGACGCCGCCGCCAGATCGGCGCGACCCACATGCGCAACGCGCAGCGGTACACCACCCGCGACGTCGTGGACGCCGAGTTCGCGATCCTGACGTTCGCCGGACAGTCCCTCCCCGGTCAGGGGCGGGCGTGGGTGGACCCCCGCACCGCGGCGCTGGCGCGGTCGGTCACCGAAGCCGGGCAAGGGTTCCCCCTGTCGGGCGAACAGGTGGCCGTGTTCGACGCGGTCGTCGGCTCCGACCAACAACTGGACGCGATCATCGGCCCCCCGGGCACCGGCAAGACCACGCTGATGCGCGCAGTCCGGGCAGCCTACGAAGCCGCCGGCCACCGGGTCGCCGGTGCCGCGACCGCGGCCGTGGCAGCGCAGAACCTGGCCAGCGAGTCCGGCATCGCGTCCAAGACCGTCGAGCAGTGGCTGTGGTCCATCCGCGCCAGCGCCGAGGCCCGCGACTGCGCCGCCGATGGTTACCGCCACCCGCAGCAGCCGGGGGAGATGAACGAAGCACAGCGGGCCACGGTCGACGACCTGGCCGCCCACGGCGGCCTAGCCGACGTCGAGGTCCTCGTGCTCGACGAGGCGAACCTGACCGACGACCGCGACCGGGTCGAGCTGTACCGGGAAGCCGCACGCACCGGCACGAAAGTCATCGAGGTCGGCGACCCGCAGCAGCTGCGCGGCGTCGGATGCGGCTCCCTGTTCGGGCGGGTGCACACCGTCTTGGACGGTCACGTCCTGTCGGACAACCGACGGCAGCGCGACGAGGACGAGCGGGCCGCGATCGCCGACTGGCGCGACGGCCACTACACCGAGGCGCTGGCCTCGTGGGCCGGACGTGGGCGGCTGGTGGCCACCGACACCGCCGAGCAGGCGACCACGGCGATGGTCGCGGAATGGATGCGGCAGCGCCACGGCGCACCGGACGCCCACACCGAGATGCGGGGCCTGGTCATGCTCGCGGCCAGCAACGAAGCCGTCGATCGGCTCAACGAAGCCGCCCAGGCCGTGCGCACCGCTACCGGGGAGCTCGGCCGCACCGTGCACTACCGCGTGCGCGGCGGCCGTGACGTCACCGTGGCCGAAGGTGACCACGTCATGATCCGGATCAACGACCGACGCGAACGGCTGCATCAAGGCCCCGACGTCCTCAACGGCTACCGCGGGGTGGTGGAGAAGATCCACCGCGACCGGCGGGTGCAGGTGGCGTGGCAGATCGAGGGCGAGGACGGGCCGACGCTGCAACGCGCCACCCTGAGCCCGGACTACGTCGCCTCCGGCGGCCTGTCGCTGGGGTACGCCATGACCGGGCACAAAGCTGAAGGCATGACCGTGGCGGGGGAGTGGGACCGCCCGGACGGGCAGCACCACGGCGGCGCGGTGCTCGTGGCTGCCGCCGGGATGGACGAACCCGGGCTGCACGTGGCCACCAGCCGCCACCGCGACCGAGTAGTGCTGTTCGCTGGCCGCGACCAAGTCGAAGACATCGCCACCGCCACCAGCCTCGGCGCCCCCACTAGCAGTGCTGAGCAGCTGCTGCGGGTGCAAGAGGCCCTGGCCCGCCACGCCCGGGCCACCAACCAGACCCGCAACGACACCCCGGTCCACGACGACCTCGGCGCCGACCCCGCCGCCGCCGCCAAACAGCAGCGCATCAGCGACGAGCTGCACAAGGTGATGGACGAGTTGAGTCGCCGGCAACACCGGCCGCCGTCACAGTCCGACCAGCAGCAGCCCGACCCCCGCGGCCGCCGCACCGACCCGGTGCAGCCCGACCCTGGGCTGAGCTACGACCGGTGACAGTGCTGCGAAACTGAGCGGGGTGCTCAGTGGCGGTGGCGCCACGGCAGCGTGCACGGGTGCAGCGGCGTGGACACCGCGCACGCCTTTCGGTACGCCTGCTGCTTGGTGTTGGTGCAGTGCACCTTGCCCAGCGGGTCGCGGGCACACCACCGCTTGTCGTGGGCAGCGGCCGGCCCCGGCGCCGCCGCCAACAGCAGCCCCAACAGGACGGTGACGGCCAGGCTCATTGCGGCAGCGGTTCTCATGGTCAGCGGCATGGTGAATCTCCCTCGTAACGCCGTGAGCGGCCACTGTATGGACAGCCGGTGGAGGTGCCGCGACCACCGAGCACGACGTGTGAGTTGGGCGACACGGCAGCTGCGTCAGTGGCCCAGCTCTGGTCGCTGCTCGGGGTCGGCGTGCTCGGCGCGACGGCGACGCTGTCGCAACTCGGCAGCGTCGGTTGCGGCCGCCGACGGCCGGTCGGCGATCCGGTCCGCCTGCCCGGCGGTCGCGGCCAGCTTGTCGCGGACCGCCTGGGCCTGCTGGGCAGCCCGCGACGGGGGAGCCGAGGCCGCTGCGGCGGGAGCCGACGGTGGGGTGGGGGCGGCTTGGCTGTGCAGCCGGTCGTTCAACTCGGTGACGCGCTGCTGCGCGGCGGCCAGGGCGTCGGCCTGGGCGAACGGCTTGGTCAGCGCGGCTGCGGCCTCGGTGCGGGTGTGCTCGCCCGCCGCACGTTCGGCGGCGGTGTCGGCCGCCAGCTGCGGCAAGCTGCGGACCAGGTTCTCTAGGCGCGTGATCGGCCCGTGCCCGCCGGATGCCACGACATCCGCACGGGGCACGGCGACCTGGGCCCTGGGAGTGTCGGCGACCCGGAAGACCAGGTCCGGGCCTTTACCGCCAACCCCGGGCCGTTCGGTGACGGTCAGGTCCACCCCTGCGAGGTGGGCGAGCGTGCCGTGGTCGCGTTCGCTGTAGACGCGGTGGCTGGTCTGACGGTCCACCCACGCCCGCAGCACCTCGGCGGCATCAGCGCGGCTGTTCGTGGCCTGCCCGGCAACGGTGATGGCGAAGGCGTCCCCGGCCGTGGGGTGGGCTGTCGCGACCGCCGCGACCGCCTGGATCGCGGGCAGGTCCCGCTCGGCGGCGGCGATCGACTGCTCAGCGCCATGCAACCGGTGCCGCAGCGCACTGCGGCCCTTGTCATGCGCGGCCGCCAGCGCCTGCAGCCGGGCCAGGTCGGCGTCGGCGGCGACCTTGTCCATCACCAGCGGATTGCCGCTGGCCAAGGCTTTGGCCTCCGACGCCGACAGCGCGTCGCCGCCGTTGAGGTCGGCTGCGGTGCGGTCCCCAGGCCGCCCGGCGATGACCTGGGCAATGAACGCCTGTTTGCGTTCCACGGTCTGCCACATGAACCCGTCGAACGATCCCGGCACGACGTAGCGGAAGATGCTCACTTCCTTGTTCTGATTGCCCTGCCGGATGATGCGGCCGTCGCGCTGCTCCAAGTCCGCCGGCCGCCACGGGCAGTCCAAGTGGTGCAACGCGACCGCGCGGGCCTGGACGTTGGTGCCGACCCCCATCTTCGACGTGGAACCGACCAGGACCGCGATGCGGCCATCGCGGGCGTCGGCGAACATCCGCGCCTTCTCGGCGTCGTTTCGGGCCTCGTGGATGAACCGCACCTGCTCGGCTGGGACACCGCGAGCCGCGAGCTGGTCGCGCAGCTCGGCGTAGACGTTCCAGGTCGCGCTCGGGGTGGACAAGTCGCAGAACACCAGCTGCAACCCGCCGGGGCGGGGGGGCTCCTCCCCGGTCACCACGTCGGTGTAGATGGTGGTGTCGTGTTCGGCGTAGATCGCAGCGATCCGGTCAGCGGCGACCTCGGTCTTGGTGACGTACCCGATGGGGGTGTCGGCGGCGACCAGCCGCATGTCCAGGGCGGCCTTGCGGCCGTCGGTGGAGATCTTGAGCATGTTGTCGACCTCGGGGTCGACCGCCCGCGCCGCGACCTGTTCAGCGCGCCGCCCCAGCTGCTCGATGTAGTCGGCGAGTTCGGGGGAGCGGGGCACCGCTACCGTGACCGGCCCCGACCGACCGGTCTCGGGATTGACCGACAGGTCCGGGGTGTCCAGGTCCAGGTCGGCCGCGGTGCGGACATCGGCGAACATCGACCAGATGCGCATCATCTCCGGAATGTTGGTGAACGCCGCCAACCGGGTCTTCATCCGGAACCCGCGGCCGGTCGGGTCCATCTCCACCGCGGTCACCTGTTTGGCGAACGACGCCGCCCACGCATCGAAGTGCTCCACCCCCGCCGCCGCAAGCAGGTCCGGCCGCATGTAGCGCATCATCACGTGCGCCTCAGCCAGGCTGTTGGCGATCGGGGTCGCGGTTGCGCCGGTGAACACCGGCTTGCCCGGATGCTGCTGGCGCAGCAGTTCGATCTTCATGTGCAGGTCCTGGGCGCGTTTTGACCCGGGGATCGCCGCGTCGGCGATCGACGAGGCCGTCGACAGGTTCTTGTAGTCGTGCAACTCGTCGACCATCACGTAGTCGATCCCGGTCTCCTCGAATGTGATGCCGGGGTCCTTGATCGTGTCGAGTTTGCCGCGCAAGCGGTTCTCCTGGCTGAGCAGCAGTTTCTCCATGCGCTTGACAGTCAATCGGCTGGCTTCACCACCCTCACGCAGCGCGTCCAGTTGTGCTCGTAGCTGTTCCACCGTCCGGGACTCATAGTCGCGGCGAGCCGGCGGGGAGACCTCCAGCCGTTCGAAGGCGGTGCGCGTCATGACCACGGCGTCCCAGTCGTGGGAAGCAACCGCGGCCACGAACTGCCGCCGGCGGTTGGTGGTCAGGTCTTCGCTGGAGGCCGACAGCAGTTCGGCCTGGGGGTAGATCTGCAGCCACTCGCGTCCGAACTGTTCCAGCATGTGATTGGGGACCACGACCACCGGTTTGCGGGCCTTGCCCAACCGCTTCAGTTCCATCGCCGCGATCACCATCTCGGCTGTCTTTCCCGCGCCCACGACATGAAACAGCCCGGCCGACGGCTCGGCCAGCACTCGGGCTACTGCGGCCCGCTGGTGGGCTCGTGGATCGAACGACGCGGCCAGACCGGGGTAGTGCTGCTCGGCGGGTGGGGTGTAGTCGCGGGGGACCAGGGAGTTGAACCTGCGGTTGTATTCGGTGGCGAGCCGGTCGCTGCGTTCCGGGTCTTCCCACACCCATTCGGCGAACCGGTCCTGTAAGGCCTGGGCCTTTTCGCCGGCCGCCAGGGTGGCCTCGGCATTCAACGTCCGGGCCTCGGTGACCGGGTCGGTGTCGTAGACCTTGATCTCCTTCTGCTCCAGGACCGACCGGACCAACTGGATCGCGTCGATGCGGTCGGTGCCCCACTGGCTGGTAGCGGCCACGCTGTACTTGTTGCCTTCGACCACCCAGATCGCTGGGGTCGGGTTGGCTACCCGCGCGGTCCGGTCGGCCAGCGTCTCGGTGAGGAATTGTTGATGGGTAGCGGCGTCGATCCACACCGCCCCCAGCCGCGGCTCGATCTGACCGGGACCCAGATCAGCTGGCACCACTTCCTGCAACGCGGTCACGTTCACCTGTAACGCGGGGTCGGCGGCCGCTGCTGTGCGCGCCAGGGCGAGTTTGGTGCGGACGTCCTCGGACAGGTACTCCGCTGCCGGGACCAGCCGCTGTTGCGCGGGGTCGAGGAAGACCGTGGTGCCGAGCTCGGTGCGGGCCTGCTCGGTCGTGCAGCCGAGCAGGTCGGCGATTCGTTCCAGGTCCACCCGCCCGGAGCGGTCCAACACGATCGTCAACGCATCCGCCGCGGTCTCCGCGCCCAAGGGTTGCGGGCGGGGCATGATCTGCCGTGCCGTAAGCACCCCGGCGGGCCTGGCGGTGCCGGTGTCTTCGTTGAATCGCTCCAATGCCTTGACCCGCGGGAAGTGCGGGTCAAGGCGCAGCCGTGTGACCGCTGGCGCCAGCGTCTTGGTGATCCGCGGGTTGCCCTCGGCGTCGGGTTTGCCTTCTCGCACCGTGACCCGGTTGATCGGGCCGAACCGGTCCACGTACCGCTGGTAGGTGCCCCGCAGTTGGGTGCGGGCGTCCTCGAGCTCGGCAGTGTCGTCGCCGGAGGCGGCCTCCATCCGCTGCACCGACACGATCAGGTCCCGCATCGCCAGCAACTCCCGGGTCTCGCGAACCTGGCTGTTGGGCACTGTGAACGCCTCGGTGCCGCCGTAGCCGTCGGCCACGGTGAACCCCAGTTTCGTGGCTCGCACCGTCCCGGCCAGGTCCCGCAGCTCGGTCGGCACGACCGCGACCGGGCCCGCGGTCGCCGCCGGGGCGAGCACCGCCGGGCCGCGGGCAGCAGCGACCCGACGCAGTTGGTCGTCCAGTTGGTCGCGGGCTTGCGCCAGGGTCGGGTTGACCACGGTCAACCCTGGCCGCCCGTACTGGGTGTGGCCGATAGCCAGGCGGCCCAACACGGCGTCCGGGTGCTCGACGAACCAGCGGTTCATCCGCACCGCTTCGTCGTCGACGACCACCTCGCGGGTCTGGGTCCACGTCGCGTCGCGAGCCGGGCTGTCGGGGTGGCGGCGCTGCAACAGCAGCACGTCGGTGACCACGTCGGTGCCCGCCGCCCGCTGATGAGCCCCGGCGGGCAGCCGGATCGCCGCGGCCAGGTCCGCCAGCTGGCTCATCTCCCGGCGGGCGGCCGGGCTGCGTTTGTCCATCGTTCCGGCGCTGGTCAGCACTAGGACGTAGCCACCCGGCCGGGTCAGGTGCAGCGACTTCACGATGAAGTGGTCATGCATTACCAGCCGGTGCGGGTTGTGCACCCGGTCGTTCAGTCTCTCCTCGGAGAACGGGACGTTGCCGATTACCGCATCGAACGTGCCCGGCCGGAATTTGGAGTCGGCGAACGACTCGGTCAGCACACTCGCTTGCGGATACAGCCGGCGCGCGATCGCGGCGGTGGTCGGGTCCAGCTCCACCCCGACCATCGCCGCGGTGGCTGGCGCCAGGCCGAGGAAGTTGCCCGACCCGCAGCCCGGCTCCAACACTGGCCCATTGGTTACGCCGAGGTCGGTCAGCGTGCGCCACATGATGCGGGCGATCGCGGGGTCGGTGTAGTGGGCGTTGATCGTGGTCCGCGACGCCGCCGCCCACTCCTCGTCGGTGAGCAGGCTGCGCAGGTGGTCGCGTTCCGCCGACCAGCCGTCGCGCTTGCCGTCGAAAATCTCCCAGGCCGCGCCCCACGACCCCCACCGAGCCAGCACCGCCTGCTCCGCCGCCGTGGCGGGCCGGTCCTGGGCCTCCAGTTCGCGCAGCAGCTCCAGCGCCTCGATGTTCGCCCGAGCCCTGGCCTTCGCCCCCGACGGCGCCAGGTCCTCCTGACTGGAGAACGTGAACGAAGCGGCTACTCGTCCTCGTCGGCTTTCATCCCCTCGATCACCATCGCCAATGTCTCCCGCTCCACCCGATTCCACTCCTCCTCGTCCGGGTCGATCTCCTCGGTCCCCGGCTCCGGCGGCAGGTACACCTCTTGGCTCAAGACCACTTCCTGGGCTTGCAGCCGGGCCATGTTCAACCGGCCCACCTTGCCCATGTAGTCCTCGTCGCTCGGGTCCGGGCCCGCCAACTGATCCGCTAGGTCCGCGATCTGGTTGGCCACCTGTTCCCCCAAGTTCGAAAAGAACGTCTGCGGGTCCTCGATCGTGGCGTACCGGGTCGGCAGCCACGTCACCCAATGCTTCATCGCCCACTGGCCGTAGTTGTTCATCGCGTTCCCCTTCCGACTCCTCCCACAAGAAGTCCATGCCCAGCTGACCGTCGTGATCTCGTTTCCGGCGTGCCATAGCAAGCGATCGTGTCACGCACCGCCGACCACCCCCTGTGTCGGGTTCACGATGTCGATCATGTCCGCAAGGTGCTCCACATCGGCCACGTTGAGCGTGGCCAGCCGCGCGCCGTGGGCGTGCGCGGTGGCTGCGATCACCAGGTCCAACGCCCGTCGCCGTGGCTGCCGCCCAACCCGCACCGTGGCGGCCGCCAGCTGGCAATAACTGGCCGCGACCGCCTCGTCCATCGGTAGTGCCGTGAACCGTTGCTGCACCCGCGTCAACCGCTGCAACCGCACCGCCCGTGCCGCCGGCTCCTCGGCGACAAGCACCCCGAACTGCAGCTCGGCCAGCGACGCCACACTCACCGCCAGATCACCCTCGATCGCGGCGATCGACTCGCCGATCAGCACGCTGGTGTCCACGATCGTCCTCACCGTTGGCTCCACGGATCAGCCAGGTCGCCGCCCAGCAGGGCCAGATCGGCCATCAGCGTCGGATCACCCGGGCCGGTGAACACGTCCGCCACCTCCGGCCACGGCCGCCACACAGTTGGTGCCACAGGCACCAACTCCGCCACCGCGCGGCCTTGGTTCGTGATCAGGAACCGTGCCCCGCGCTCAACCTCGCGCAGCACCTCACTGGCCCCGTTCTTCAACTCCCGTACTCCAATGGACTTCACACCCACAGGGTAGCCACATGTAGCCTCCTATGGCTACCTATCCTGTGGGGGGCACTGGCTATCGACATGGGCCGCGCGCGCCCGCCACGAAGGGTGCGTGTCGAGCCAGCCGCCACCGTGGTGCTTGGGGCCGTGCTCCAACCAATCGACCACGGCAGGGGTCAAAGGCGCACCGCACCGGGCAGCGAATACGTCAGCGGCGTGCTCGAAAGGCCAGCTGGTGCGCCGCAACAGCAGCGGGGCAATCGCCAGCCAGATCGCCGCGCCTACGGGCGCGCCCAGACTCAGGCCGTCCCAGGCACCCGCCCACATCACGCCCGCAACGCAAGCCAACGACAGCACCCCGACGAGCGTGCCCAAGTAGAGCGCCGCCAGAGCCGCAGAGCGACCGCGAGTCGAGTGCCCCAACACAACATGGCCCAACTCGTGTGCGGCCAGGAACCGGGCCACGGCAGCATCGCCCAATACCTCACGCCCGATCAGCACCTCGTAGCCCTCACGTCTACGCCGGGCACGGCCGGACCTTCCTGGTGTCCAAACAAGCGCAGGCGCAGGCGACCCCATCCCGGCCGCAGCGGCGGCGAGGAAGTGCTCGATGTCGACTTCAGCTGACCGGGTCTTCGTCATCGCCGAACCCTATTCACGCCCTCCGACGAATCCGGAAACCCCGGCTCGGTCCCAGGCTGCTGCGCCGGGCGACTGTGACACGTCTTAGCGAGACGCCACTTTGCACCCTGGGTCAGAGATAGGAGTCCTGGGCCGGTCAGCAAACTGGCACCCCGGTCAGAAGGGCATCCATCCGCCGCCGGCGCCGAACACGCCGAAGCCGCCGCAGGCGCGGCACAGCCAGGCGTCTCCGGCCTCGTCACCCATCCACGCGAGCGCATCGTTGGCTTCCACCCGGACACCCAGCTCGCTAGCGGGCATCCACTCAAGGTTCGAGGAGCCGCACTCCGAGCAAGTCGAGCGGAACAGCCCAGCCGCCGGGTCCACCGGATAACCCCCGTGCCCCGCCCGCGACGCTGTCCCGGCAACGGCCCGCGACTTCCGGGCAGCCTTTGCTTCCTTGCGCATCCTGGCGTTGCGACCCACGGAAACGATCGTACGAGGTGGCCAGCGGCGGGCTCGTATTACACGCGATTAGCGAAGGAATCGCGTGTAATGCCCCCTGCCGTTGGGACTTGGGCCTTACGGTTGGCGCCATGCAGTCGCTGGATGCCACGCCCACACCCCGACGGCCATGAGCGACCTCGACGACGCGAATCCCGCCACGGAGCGGCAACTGGATCCGCAGGCAGTCCGCCGCCGACTCGGCGCCTCGGACTGGCAGCTGCGCCCACATCCACTCAGCCACGCCCTGCACCCCGACGTCCAAGGCTTCGTGCTGGCCCACCGCCGCGACGGGACCAACATCACGGTCATCGTCTGCGACGCTGCCGGGCAGGCGGGCGTGCGGATCATCACCGCGGCGCTGTCGCGACCCGGGTACACCAAACTCACCGACCGCACCATCTTGAAACGTGTGTTCCCCGGCGCGGTCGCCCAGATCCTCGCTCCCACCTGGCGCGGCCGCACCCTGCAACTGTGGGGCCGATTGGACGGGCAGACCTGGACCGACGACCTGGAACCCGTGCCGATCTACGACCCAGACAAGCTGACGGCCGCCGTACGGCAACTGATGGACCGACTCGACCGCCAAGACGGACAGCTGTGAGCCCGCAGTCGGAACCGGACGTGGCCGCGGCACTCATTCCCGGACCCGAGCTCGTCGCAGCCGCGCCGCCGCTAACCGGTGCCGAAGCCGCCTACGCCGCGCGGGCCCGTGCTGCGAACACGCTGCGCGGCTACCGCTCGGACTGGCTGGAGTTCCACCAATGGTGCGCCGAGCGCGGCATGTCAGCCATGCCCGGCGCCGCGGCCGCCGTCAGCCAGTACCTCACCGAGCTTGCCGACCACGGCGCCAAGGTAGGCACCATCAGCCGCCGGCTGTCGGCGATCCGGTACGCCCACACCCTGCGACGGCTGCCGTCGCCCACCGACGACCCGCGCGTGACGCTCGTGTGGGAGGGCATCCGGCGCACCCACGGTGAGCCGCCGGACCAAAGCAAACCGCTGATGCCCCCAATGCTGTTCGACGCCGTCGACTCCTGCCCGACCACCAAGACCTGGCGCACCCCCGGACGGCCGCCGGAACCGGACCTCGCCGGGCTGCGCGACCGCGCCTTGCTGCTGGTCATGTTCGTCGCGGCGCTGCGGCGCAGCGAAGCCTCCGGCCTCGACGCCAACGACCTTGGCGACCACCCCAACGGGGTGGTCGCCAAACTCACCCGATCCAAGACCAACCAGCAAGGCGCCACCACCGAGCTCGTCGTCCTGCCCCGCGGCAGCGGCCAGCCGCACCGCTCCCCCGCCGCCGCACTGCGGACCTGGCTCGATGCCAGCGGCATCACCGAAGGGCCGGTGTTCCGGCCGATCTCGAAAGGCAACCGGGTACTGCCCCGCCGGCTGCATCCCGAACCCATCAACCGGATTGTCCAAGCCGCTGTCGAACGCGCCGGCCACGACCCGACCGGCTACACCGCCCACTCGCTGCGCGCCGGGTTCGTCACCTACTCCCACCTGCGCGGCGCGTCCGACCGTGCCATCGCCCACCAAACCCGCCACCGATCCTTGGCCGCCCTCGGCGCCTACGTCCGCGTCGAGGAAGCCTGGACCGACAACGCCGCCACCGAGCTCGGCTTCTGACCAGGGCACAAGCACCGCTCGATTGAACAGATGGCATCGATGGAACCGAGACGCAGCGACCAGCCCTTCGGTTGGTCGAGGTCGTTCTTACCACTAACCGCTGTTCGGTTGTTCCTCAGGCCCCGAGGTCGTTCACCATCACTCGCTGCAAGTGCGACCGAGGTATGAGTTATGAGTGATGTCTCGGCTCACGAGGCGGCGTCCGCCGCCGAATCGGGCACCTCGGCGTGAACAGTCCGATCCCACAGTCCGACCGCCGTGGCTCCGGCAGCCTCAGGGGCGGTGCCGAGGTAGTCGAGGCTGGCGCGCTCGAACAGTCGGAACTGCCAAATGGCTTCGTTCATGTGGGCGGGGTGGAACACTCCGACTTCGGACAGCTTGTGGAAGTCGGCCAGCGTGAGCCCTGTGACCCGTTCGAACAGTTGAGTGTCCAAGGACTCGATGACGTCGACGAGGGCTTCCTCGCGGAAGTCGGTCAGGTACATGAACACCGGCACCGCTTGAACGAACTTCAGAAGCTTGTCGCGCAGGGACTTGACCTGTTCCCGCTTGGCTTTGCGAGCCGCCTTGACCTCCGGATCCTCCGGGTCGCCTGAACTCCCCTTGGACCGCTTGCCCTGCCGAATCTTCTTGGACTGGGCGATGATCTTGTTGGCGTCCTGGCGCAGGCTGCGGAAGTCCTCCATCTGCTCCAGGCGTTCCACCAGGTCGGAGTCGGCCAGCAGTCTGGTCAACACGCCTTCGGACAGGTCGATCAACCGGGGGCTGCCCCACCGTTTGGCCAGCATCACGGCACCCGCGCCGGCGGTGCCCCAGTCCATGACGGCGTTGACGTCCACCGGGTCCATCCGGCCGCCGTCGAAGGCGAAGATCGGCAGGAACTCGATCAGTTCCTCGATTACCGCTGCCGGTGGGACTTTGGTCGAGCCACCGGCCAGTTTGGTGCCGTACTGGTAGATCAACGACAACGCCCGGTTGGGGTCGAAGTCGAACACAAAACACGTTTCCTTGTTGATCGAACGGGTGCCGTCGTCGTTGCGGGTGGTCCAAGGCGACTGCACCCGAAACGCGGCTTGGAAGTACGACTCCGG